>Ga0153917_1000146_pt1 | contig 66662 bp, 67 predicted proteins | sample TSFL001MetaG_FD_104695 | JGI IMG/M metagenome (GOLD analysis project Ga0153917, IMG submission 104695) | Attine ant fungus gardens microbial communities from Florida, USA - TSFL001 MetaG | ecosystem: Host-associated > Fungi > Mycelium > Unclassified | place: USA: Florida, Paynes Creek Historic...
CTCCGGCTCGCGCGCTCTTCGCGCCCGATTGGCATGATGGGGGGACAAGTGCAAGAAGAATGCCGGGAATGCGGGGATTTTTTCACCGATTTGCCGCAAGGGCCTGCCGTGGAAGTTGCCCCTCACCCTGTAGGCGGGGAGAGGGGACCCGCCTTGGGCAACGGGGAAATCGGGGAAAACGGCGCGGCATATCCCTTCTCCCCGCAGCCAAGGAGAAGGTGGCGGCAGCCGGATGAGAGGCTGTCGCCTCGAAAACGGGCATCGGGCCATTTCCCCGCCGAGCCTTGACCTTTCTCGGCCCCGCATCCTATCTGCTCTGCAAACGGCGCAAACACGGGAAGAACCACGATGGCAGCCCATATCAGCGGCGCGGGACTGAAGCGGCAGGCGGTGTTCTGGCTCATCGCGCTCGTTTGCTTCGTCCTCTTCCTGCTCGTCTTTTCCGATATCCTGCTGCCCTTCATCGCCGGCATGGCGCTCGCCTATTTCCTCGATCCGGTGGCGGACCGGCTGGAGCGCATCGGCCTGTCCCGCATGATGGCGACGGTGGTGATCCTCATCACCTTCGTCGTGCTCTTCGCGCTGTCGCTGATGATCGTCATCCCGCTGCTGGCGACCCAGGCCGCCGATTTCCTCGAAAAGCTGCCGGGCTACGTCACGCAGCTCCAGGAGCTGGTGGCGAGCTTCAATCCCGACCTCCTGCCCAAATGGATCAGCAGCCAGATGGGCACGATCAAGCAGAGCTTCTCCTCGATCCTCGCCGAGGGCGCGGGCTTCCTCGGCACGGTGTTCAAGCAGCTCTGGAATTCCGGCATGGCGCTGGTCAACATCGTCTCGCTGCTGGTCGTCACCCCCGTCGTCGCCTTCTATCTGCTGCTCGACTGGGACCGCATGATCGCCAAGGTGGATAGCTGGGTGCCGCGCGACTATGTCGACAATGTCCGCCAGATCGCTTCCGAGATGGATGCGGCGATCGCCGGCTTCGTGCGCGGGCAGGGCTCCATCTGCATCATCCTCGGCCTTTACTACGGCATCGGCCTTTCCTTCGCCGGCCTCAATTTCGGCCTGCTGATCGGCCTCTTCGCGGGCCTCATCAGCTTCATTCCCTATGTTGGCTCGCTGGTCGGGCTGGTGCTCGCCATCGGCGTCGCCGTCGTGCAGTTCTGGCCGGACTACTGGATGGTCGTGCTCGTCGCCGTCATCTTCTTCTCCGGCCAGTTCATCGAGGGCAACATCCTCCAGCCGAAGCTGGTCGGCTCGCGCGTCGGGCTGCATCCGGTGTGGCTGATGTTCGCGCTCGTCGCCTTCGGCGCGCTCTTCGGCTTCGTCGGGCTGATGATCGCGGTGCCGGCGGCCGCCGCCGTGGGCGTGCTTGTCCGCTTCGGCCTCAGGCGCTACCTTGACAGCGACCTCTATTACGGCAGCAGCAAGCCCATCCTTCTCGAAGAGAGCACGCCGGAAGACGAGTAGGCGGCAAGAGTTCAGAGTACCGAGTAATGTCCATGACGTCGCGCAAGACAGCCGAACAGTTGCCGCTGGCCTTCGGGCACGATCCCGCGACGGGCCGCGACGACCTGCTCGTCGCCGAGCCCGTCGATGCGGCCGTCGCGATGATCGACGCCTGGCCGCACTGGCCGGCGCCCGTCGTCATCATCGCCGGGCCGATCGGCTCGGGCAAGTCGCACCTCGCCGCGATCTGGCGCGAGAAGGCCGGCGCGGCGCTGATCGAGGCCGAGCCGGATAGGGGGGCGGAAGCGGCGGCCGAGCACGGCCCCGTCCTCATCGAGGATGCCGACCGCAAGGGCTTCGACGACCGCACGCTCTTCCACGTCATCAACAATGTGCGCCAGCACGGCCACACGCTGCTCATCACCAGCCGGCTCTGGCCGATGTCCTGGCCGGTCGACCTGCCGGACCTGCGCTCGCGCCTCAAGGCGGCGACGGTGGTGGAGATCGGCGAGCCGGACGACGAACTGCTCTCGCAGGTCATCGTCAAGCTCTTCGCCGACCGCCAGCTCTTCGTCGAAGAGAAGCTGGTGGCCTATATCGTGGCGCGCATGGAACGCTCGCTGGAGGCCGCGCAGACGCTGGTGGAACGGCTCGACCGCCTCGCGCTCGCCCGCGGCAGCCGCATCACGCGGGCGCTGGCGCAGGAGGTGCTGGGCGAGATGGTGGGCGGCGGGGATTTCGAGGAGTAGGTCCGGGCAGGGGGGCTGCGAAGACTGGGCCCCTCATCCGGCCTGCCGGCCACCTTCTCCCCGCAGGCGGGGAGAAGGGGATATGCCGCACCGGTTTCCCCAATCAGCAGCCGTTCGTGGGGCACGTCCCCTCTCCCCGCTTGCGGGGAGAGGGTTAGGGTGAGGGGCAAGGCTCCACACACGATTGTCCCCCGAATTCCACCGCCCCCGATTGACTGTCACAGTTCTGTCGTCAAACTGCGCTAAGCGCTTCGTGGAAAAGCATAAATCCTTTCCCGTTCGAAGCTGCGTCGAACAGGTGGCCAACCGGGCGGAACATCCAATGGATACAGCGACTTCCGATCTTTCTCAGGAAAAGCCCGCCGAGGGCGCGCGCCCCGATGGCGCTTCTGTCGATATCGAAGCGCTGATGGCAAGCCCCGAGCGTTTCATCAACCGCGAATTCTCCTGGCTCCAGTTCAACCGCCGCGTCCTCGAGGAGACGCTGAACACCGCCCATCCGCTGCTGGAGCGCGTGCGCTTCCTCTCCATCTCGGCCGCCAATCTCGACGAGTTCTTCATGGTGCGCGTCGCCGGCCTCGAAGGCCAGGTGCGCCAGGGCGTCGGCATCCGCAGCCCGGACGGCAAGACCTCGGCCGAGCAGCTCGACGATATCCTCAAGGAGATCGACAATCTCCAGATGGAGCAGCAGGCCTCGCTCGCCGTGCTCCAGCAATATCTCGCCAAGGAAGACATCCTCATCGTCCGCCCGACGGCGCTCTCCAGCGACGACAGGGTCTGGCTGCAGCAGGAATTCATCCAGTCGATCTTCCCGGTGCTGACGCCGCTTTCCATCGACCCGGCGCATCCGTTCCCCTTCATCCCCAACCTCGGCTTCTCCATCGGCCTCCAGCTCGAAAGCACGATGGGCAAGGAGCCGATGACGGCGCTGCTGCGCCTGCCCGTCGCGCTCGACCGCTTCATCCGCCTGCCGGACGTCGGCGGCGCGATCCGCTACATCACGCTGGAGGACGCCGTCGGCCTCTTCATCGGCAAGCTCTTCCCGGGCTATATCGTGCGCGGCTCGGGTACGTTCCGCATCATCCGCGACAGCGATATCGAAGTGGAGGAAGAGGCGGAAGACCTCGTGCGCTTCTTCGAGACGGCGCTGAAGCGCCGCCGCCGCGGCTCGGTGATCCGCATCGAGACCGACTCGGAAATGCCGGAATCGCTGCGGCGCTTCGTCGTCGGCGAACTGAACGTGCCGGATAACCGCGTCGCCGTCTTGCCGGGCCTGCTCGCCCTCAACACGCTGTCGGAGATCGCCAAGGCGCCGCGCGACGACCTGAGGTTCGAGCCCTACAATGCCCGATTTCCCGAACGCGTCCGAGAGCACGCCGGAGACTGCCTCGCCGCCATCCGCGAAAAGGACATGGTCGTCCACCACCCCTATGAAAGCTTCGACGTGGTGGTCCAGTTCCTTCTCCAGGCTGCGCGCGATCCTGACGTCCTGGCGATAAAGCAGACGCTCTACCGCACCTCCAACGACAGCCCCATCGTGCGCGCGCTGATCGACGCCGCCGAGGCGGGCAAGTCGGTGACGGCGCTGGTGGAACTCAAGGCCCGCTTCGACGAGGAAGCCAACATCCGCTGGGCACGCGACCTCGAGCGCGCCGGCGTGCAGGTCGTCTTCGGCTTCATCGAGCTGAAGACCCACGCCAAGATGTCGATGGTCGTGCGCCGCGAGGAGGGCAAGCTTCGCACCTATTGCCACCTCGGCACGGGCAACTACCACCCGGTCACGGCGAAGATCTATACGGACCTGTCCTTCTTCACCTGCAACCCGACCATCGCCAGCGACATGGCGAACATCTTCAACTTCATCACCGGCTACGGCGAGCCGGAGGCCGGCATGAAGCTCGCCTTCTCGCCCTATACGCTGCGCCCGCGCATCCTGCGTCACATCGACGAGGAGATCGCCCATGCGAAGAACGGCGCGCCGGCCGCGATCTGGATGAAGATGAATTCGCTGGTCGATCCCGACATCATCGACGCGCTCTACCGCGCCAGCCAGGCGGGCGTGGAGGTGGACCTCGTCGTGCGCGGCATCTGCTGCCTGCGCCCGCAGGTTCCGGGGCTTTCCGACAATATCCGCGTCAAGTCCATCGTCGGCCGCTTCCTCGAACATTCCCGCATCTTCTGCTTCGGCAACGGCCACGGGCTTCCATCGGACAAGGCGCTGGTCTATATAGGCTCGGCGGACATGATGCCGCGCAACCTGGACCGGCGGGTCGAGACACTCGTGCCTCTGATCAACCGGACGGTGCATGAGCAGGTCCTCTCGCAGATCATGCTGGGCAATCTGATCGATAACCAGCAGAGCTACGAGATTCTTGCGGACGGAACGTCCCGGCGCATGGAAGTGCAGCCCGGCGCCGAGCCGTTCAACGCTCAGCACTACTTCATGACCAACCCCAGCCTGTCCGGCCGGGGCGAAGCCCTGAAGTCCTCCGCACCGAAGGCGATCGCGGGCTGGCAAGGCCGGCGCAAGAAGTAACTGGATATGCATGGTCGAATCTGAAGCCCAGGGGCGTCTGCCTGGAATTGCCCCGGTGTCGGTCGTGGATATCGGCTCCAACTCGATTCGCCTGGTGGTTTACGAGGGCATGAGCCGTTCGCCGGCCATTCTCTTCAACGAGAAGGTCATGTGCGGCCTCGGCCGGGGCCTCGCCAAGACTGGCCGCATGGACCAGGCGAGCGTCGACCGGGCGCTTGCAGCTCTCCACCGTTTCAAGGCTCTTTCAAGGCAGGCCCGCGCCTCCACCATGTTCGCGCTGGCGACGGCCGCCGCGCGCGAGGCGGAGAACGGCCCCGATTTCATCCACCAGGCCGAGATGATCCTCGGCCAGAAGGTCCGCGTGCTGACGGGCGAAGAGGAGGCCTATTTCTCCGCCCTCGGCATCGTCAGCGGCTTCCATGACACCGACGGCATCGTCGGCGACCTCGGCGGCGGCTCGCTGGAGCTGATCGATGTCGCCGGCGGCATGATCGGCAAGGGCGTCACCCTGCCGCTCGGCGGCATCCGCCTGTCGGAGGCCTCCGGCTGCTCGCCCGCCCAGGCCCGCATCGTCGCGCGCAAGTATCTTCGCACCGCCAATCTCCTCAAGAACGGCGCGGGCCGCGCCTTCTATGCCGTCGGCGGCACCTGGCGCGCCATCGGCACGCTGAACATGGAGGTGCGCAACTATCCGCTGCACATGATCCAGGGCTACGAGCTCGGCTTTTCCGACGCCATGGATTTCCTGACGGATATCGTCACGGCCAAGGATCCCAAGGACGCGGCCTATGCCACGATCTCCAAGAACCGCCGCAACCTCCTGCCCTTCGGCGCCGTCGCCATGCAGGAGGCTATCGCCATCATGAAGCCCTCGCGGGTCTTCTTCTCCGCGCAGGGCGTGCGCGAGGGCTATCTCTATTCGCTGCTGCCCGAGCGCGAGAAGGCGCGCGATCCGCTGCTCGCCGCCGCGGGCGAGCTTGCCATCCTGCGCGCCCGCTCGCCCGAGCATGCCCGCGAGCTTGCCGAATGGACCGGCCGCATGATGCCGCTCTTCGGCATCACCGAGACGGACGAGGAGCGGCGCTACCGCGAGGCCGCCTGCCTCCTGGCGGACATAAGCTGGCGTGCCCATCCCGATTATCGCGGCCTTCAGGCGCTGAACCTCATCGCGCACGGCACCTTCATCGGCATCACCCATCCCGGCCGCGCCTTCATCGCGCTCACCAACTACTACCGCTTCGAAGGGCTCAACGACGATGCGGTGAGCAGCTCGCTCGCCGCCGTCGCGACGCCGCGCCTGCGCGAGCTGGCCAAGCTCGTCGGCGGCCTGCTGCGCGTCGTCTACCTTTTCTCGGCCTCCATGCCCGGCGTCGTGCCGCGCCTTGCCTTCCGCAAGTCGACGCAGGCGGATGTCGACCTCGATCTCGTCGTGCCGCCGGACTATGCCGAGCTCGCCGGCGAACGGCTCGAAGGCCGCCTGCAGCAGCTTGCCCGCCTGACCGGCAGGAAGCTCGCATTCAGATACCTTTAGGTCGCCATGCGGGTCGTGTCCTTCCTCGCCGGTTTCCTCTTCGCCGCAAGTGCGTTCACCCAGGACTGGCAGGCGGTCGAGCGGGTGGAGCCCTATACGGTCGAGGGCGCGACGGGCCTTGAGATCTACCGCTCGATCGGCGAGCGCGGTCCGAAGCTCGGCGTCGCCCGCGTCATCGCCCATACCGGCTTCAAGCTCACCTGGACGCGCAAATACGAGCGCAAGGGCAATGCCTGCGTGATCACGGTCAACCGGCCGAAGCTCATCATCACCTACACGCTGCCCAGGCTGAAAACCAAGCTCGCCGAGCCGATGAAGGGCCGCTGGGACACCTTCCTCGCCGGCGTCACCGCCCACGAGAAGGTGCATGGCGACTTCATCCGGGACATGGTGAAGGAGATCGAGGCGATGAGCGTCGGCATGACGGTCGAGAACGACCCGGACTGCCGGAAGATCCGCCCGCAACTGCAGGCCCGTCTCGGCGAACTCTCCAACGCCCAGCGCGCCCGCAGCCGCGATTTCGACCAGGTCGAGATGAGCGAGGGCGGCAACGTGCACCAGTTGATCCTGCGGCTGGTCGATCCGCGGTAGCGGAAAATCGCCTCCCCGGATCGTCACTTGCAGAAGACGGCGGCGCCTCCTGCCCCTTCTCCCGCTTGCGGGGTGAAGGTCGCGGCAGCGGGATAAGGGGCCGTCGCGCAAGACGTTTTTCCGTCGAGCGGATGAGAGGGTGCAGCCCCTCATCCGCCTGCCGGCTCCTTCTCCCGCAGGCGGGGAGAAGGAGGATGTGGTCCGCTCTCCGGTTATTCGGCCTTCAGGAGCTCACCCACCTCCAGCAGCACGAACTCGTTGTCGTCCGCCTTGTCCAGCGCGCGGCCGGCGGAGAAGGGCAGGTTGTTGTCGTTGCCGACGATGATGTGCGTGTCGTCCACGCGATCGACATTCTCGATGGTGACGAAGGGCATGTCGTAGAAGCCTTCGCCGCCGCCCTGGCGCTTCCTGTTGTCGGGGTCGGCGATCTTGAGGAGGTCGATATAGCCGATCTTGCGCACGGCCTTGCCGGCATTCTCGTCGGTCATGGCGATCTTGTAGATGCGCTTGACCTTCGAGGTGGGGGCGAAGCAATCCGGCTTCGGGTCCTTCGGATCGGCGCAGGCCTTGTCGGCGGTGCCCGCGCCGTTGTCGCGCTCGATCACGAGGGCGGTCGTCGCGTCCAGCATGTTGAAGTCGCCGATCGCCTCGCCGCCTTCCGAAAGCGGATAGAGCCAGCTCCGGCCCGTCCATGCCTTGGAGGCGACGTCGAGCTCGATGATGCGCAGCGCCGGGCGGCCTTCGGCCTGTTCGACGCTCTCGCCGTCGAGCCAGATCGGGCCTTCGAGCAGGCCATAGAGCTTCGCACCGTCCTTCGACATTGCAAGGCCCTCATAGCCGCCGGAGCGCTTGAGGTTGAAGGCCGGCATTTTCTTGGAGGGGTCGGCCTGCACGGCAAGTGTCGGGTTGTCCGGCGAGGTCACCGGCTTGCCGTCGACTTCGGTGGCGATGACATCCGTCAGCTTGCCGTCGAGGTCGAATTTCAGGATATAGGGGCCGAACTCCTCGCCGATCCAGAAACCGTCCGCCACCGGCTGGATGGATTCGACGTCGAAGTCGCCGCCCGTGAGGTAGCGCGTCGCCGCGCCTTCCATGACGATCGGGAAGGGCGCCTTCCTGTCGGGATCGGAAAGGAAGACGGTCTTGATCGGCTCCATCGTGCCCTTGTCCCAGTCGAAGCGCACATGATGGATCATCAGCATGGCGTCGGTCGAATTCAGCTTGTTGCCGAAGCCGTTGTCCGAGAGCGTCCAGAACGTGCCGTCCTCCATGGCCTTGATGCCGGAGAAGCCCTGCATCGGCTGGCCGTCGAAGGGCAGCGAAAGGCCGGTTTCGCGCACGCCGTCCTTGCCCATGATGCTGCCGAGGGCCTCGGCGCGCTTGCGGTCGGGCGTGGTGAACTTGCCGGAGGTCTTCAGGTAGTCGGCGGCATCGGCCGGCGCGGCGAGGATCGTGTTGGCCGGAAGGATCGCGTGGGCCTTCAGCGTGGCCGGAAATTCCTTCTCCGCGGCGAAGGTTGCGGTGGACGTCAACAGCGCGAGCGCGGCGGTGGCGAAAAGGTGCCTGGTCATGAAAATCCCCATGGGTTTGCAAAACGGGTCGGCGAAGCGACGCCGCTTGATAGGCGTCGCGCATGACCGCGGCTTGACAGTTGGGTATCGCTTTCGTGACCTCTTTGTTTTGCCGTGTTTCCGAACGCAAAACCGCTTCGCACTTTTGCTGGAAATGCTCTAGGGATCAGTTCCGGTGCCCGGCGGCCAGCGCCGCGAAGCGCCCGGGCGTCATGCCGAGCGCCTTCTTGAAGTGCCGGTTGAGATGCGCCTGGTCGGCAAAACCGCTGGCGAAGGCCGCTTCCGCGATGGTCTCGCCGGCCGTGATCAGCGCTTTCGCCCGCTCCAGCCGCCGCATGACGAGATAGCGGTGCGGGCTGGTGCCGAGGAGCTGGCGGAACTGCCGGGAAAGCGCGAAACGGTCGAGCCCCGTCACCGCCTCCAGCTCCGCGGAGCCGACCTGCCGGGAAAGGTTCCCGCGCAGGAAATCGCAGGCCCGCTGCACTTCCGGCCGCGCCAGCCGCCCCGCCCGCGCCTGCGGCGCCCCCGCATGGTCGAGGAGGGCACTCGCGATCTCCCCGACGATCTCGTCCAGCTTCAGCGGCTCGATCGTCTCGTCCATGCTGCCGATGGCGTCGAGCAGCAGGCCCGCAAGGCGCGGATCGTCGACGACGGGCGCGGCGACGAAGGGCAGCGTCCGCCCGCGCCCGGCCATCGCCGGCAGGAAGCGCTCCGGCGGGATGTAGATCATGCGGTAGGTAAGGCCTTCCTCGGTGCCCGCGCCGCCGTCATGCAGCTCGTCGGGATGCAGCACGATCACGTTGCCGGGCGGGCTGAAACGCGCCTCGCCGCGATAGCGGAAGGTCTGGATGCCGGCCATGGTGACGCCGAGCGCATAGGTATCGTGCCGGTGCGGCTCGAACCCCTTGCCGCGGAAGCGCGCCTCGATGCGCTCGATACCGGCAAGCTCCGGCGCGACGACGATGCGGTCCTTCTCCTCGCACGAACGTTCAAGCGGATCGTCGAGCGCGCCTGCTATCGCATTGGCGGCGGAATGGTCCGCGGCCTTTTCCCGGGAGAATACCTGCATGTTCGATACCAAGTTCGCCGTGGTGCTGCGCGAGGATCTGGAGGTGTGGCAGAAGCTCAACGTCACCGCCTTCCTGTCCGGCGGCATCATCGGCCGGAAGCCGGAACTGATCGGCGAAGCCTACCGCGATGCGCACGGCAATGTCTATAACGCGCTGAGCATCCAGCCCGTCATCGTTCTGGCCGCCGACGGCGCGACCCTCGCGAAGATCCACGCCCGCGCGCTGGAGCGCGAAGTGCCGGCCTCCGTCTATATCGAGGAAATGTTCGCCACCGGCCACGACGCCGCCAACCGCGCCGTCTTCGAAAAGTTCGGTCCTGACGACGCAAAAATCGTCGGCATCGCCCTCCACGCCGACAGGAAGACCGTCGACCGGATCACGAAGGGCGCGAAGCTGCACGCGTGAGGCTTAAAGCTCCACCGCCTCGATCTTGCGGTCGACGAAGCGGAGCGCCACCTTGCCGCCGATGAGGTTGAGGGCGGTCTCGCCGAAGAGGTCGCGGCGCCAGCCGTGGAGGGCGGCGACGTCGGCGGCTTCGCCATCGACGGCGATCTTTTCGAGGTCGTCGGAATTGGCGATGATCTTGGCGGCGACGCCCTGCTTTTCCGCGACGATCTTGAGGAGCACCTTCAGCATCTCGCTGGCGGCGGCCGCGCCCTCGGGCACGTGGTTCTGGCGCGGCAGGCGCGGCAGGTCGGCCTTGGGAATGGCGAGCGCCTCGCCGATGGCCTCGAGCAGGGCGGCGCCCGATTGCGAGCGCTCCCAGCCCTTGGGAATGGTGCGAAGGCGCGCGAGCGCCTCGGCATCGGCGGGCTGCTGCTGGGCGATCTCGTAGATCGTGTCGTCCTTGAGGATGCGCGAGCGCGGCACGTTGCGCGCGCGCGCCTCGCGTTCGCGCCAGGCGGCGACCTTCTGCAGGACGGCCAGCTCCATCGGCTTCTTGACGCGCATCTTGAGGCGCCGCCAGGCGTCGTCCGGATGCAGGTCGTAGGTATCGCGCGATTCCAGCACCGCCATTTCCTCGGTCAGCCACAGCGAGCGGCCGGCGCTTTCCAGCTTCTCCTTGAGCGCCAGATAGACGTCGCGCAGGTGCGTCACGTCGGCGAGCGCATATTCGAGCTGCTTGTCGGTGAGCGGCCGGCGGCTCCAGTCGGTGAAGCGCGAGGATTTGTCGATATGCACGCCCTTGATCTTCTGCACGAGCTGGTCGTAGGAAACGCTGTCGCCGAAGCCGCAGACCATGGCGGCGACCTGCGTGTCGAAGATCGGATGCGGGATCAGCCCGCCACGGTTGAAGATGATCTCGATGTCCTGCCGCGCGGCGTGGAACACCTTCAGCACGGCGGGATTGGCCATCAACTCGAAGAACGGCTGGAGGTCGAGGCCCTTGGCGAGCGGATCGACGATCACCTCAGTCTCGGGCCCGGCGAGCTGGATGAGGCAGAGCTCCGGCCAGAACGTCGTCTCCCGCAGGAACTCCGTGTCGATCGTCAGATACTCGGAACGGGCGAGCGTCTCACAGGCGTCGCGAAGGGCTGCGGTTGTCTCGATGATCTGCATAGGCGGCTCTGGCGGGCTTTTCTTGAAATTTTTGATCGGGCAGCTTTAGACGTTCCACCCTTTTGCCACAATCAAAAACTTGCGCCGGAGGCGGCGCGGCAAGAGCGGTTACACGCGAAAGGCCCGGATGCAGGCACATCCGGGCCCTTTCGAAGGTCAGCATACGCGGGACTACTTGCAGACCTTGAACTTCCTGATGATGACGTTGCCGTAGTCGTCGTAGGACTTCACCTTCTTGATGAAGCAATGCGGCTTGTGGCCGTAGCCGTAGTAGCCGGCCTGCGAGGGAGCGGCGAACGAGATGGCGGCGACGGCCGCGATGGCGGCCGAAACGATGATCTTGCGCATGGGTCTCTCCCGATCGGTTCGCACGAGCCTCTCTCATCCGGTGATCCGAATGTCCCATGCCGCCTCGCCGCCCGCTGTTTCCCCGGAAACAGAAAGGCCGCCCGCGGGGCGGACGGCCTTTCGTTCGGTCGGGGCAGGGAAGCGTCAGGCGACCGTGGTCTTGACGTCGAGATTGCCGCGGGTGGCGTGGCTGTAGGGGCAGACGACGTGGGCTTTCTTGACGAGGTCTTCCAGCACGGCCTTGTCGACGCCGGGGGCGGAGACTTCGAGCGCCGCCTCGATGCCGAAGCCGCCGCCGTCCTCGCGCGGGCCGATGCCGACCGTCGCGGTGACTTTCGCGTCATCCGGGATCTTAACCTTTTCCTTGCCGGCGACGAATTTCAGCGCGCCGAGGAAGCAGGCCGAATAGCCGACCGCGAAGAGCTTTTCCGGGTTCGCGCCGGACGCGCCGTCGCCGCCGAGTTCCTTCGGCACGGTCAGCGTCACGTCGACGGTGCCGTCTTCCGTTGCGCCATGGCCGGCGCGGCCGCCCGTTGCGGAAGCCTTGGTCCTGTAGAGAATGGGCATGGTTGTCTCCTTCCTGTCGTTGTTGATGATGGATATTTGATAGCGCAAAACTAGATTGTGCGCAATATGATTTTGCAAATTGCAATTTCGGCCGTTTATGCGAGAATGGCAGCATGAGCGACAAACGTGACGAAGCTGAGACGAACGACATTGCGCCGGGCATGCTGGCCCTCGACCAGCAGCTCTGTTTCGCCGTCTATTCCGCGGCCCATGCGCTCAACCGCACCTACAAGCCGCTGCTCGATCCCTATGGCCTCACCTATCCGCAATATATCGCGCTGATGACGCTGTGGGAGGAGGATGGCCGCACGGTCAAGGCGCTCGGCGAGACGCTGGGGCTCGATTCCGGCACGCTCTCGCCGCTGCTCAAGCGTCTGGAGGCGGCGGGCTACATCCACCGCGCCCGCGACAAGGCCGACGAGCGGCAGGTCCTCGTCACCCTCACCGACAAGGGCCGCGCCATGCAGCACGATGCCGTCGCCATCCGCATGGCGATCGGCAAGGCGACGGGCTGTTCCATCGAGGCGCTGCAATCGCTTACGGTCGAGCTGCAGGCGCTGGCCGGGCGGCTCGAGGGCGCGGACAGGCGCGACGACGCGGCATAGGGGTAGTTTTCGCCTCTTCACCCTGCAAGGCCTTCGGGTTAAGGTCCGCGCGGCGTCGCAAGCGCCAAGGGGGCAGGGGTGAACGGGCAGGGGTCCTGGCAGAAGGCGAGTGTCGCGGCGGGCCTTTGGTGCGTCGCGGTCGGTGTCGTCATGTTGACGCTGTGGCTCGCCGAGCCGGCGGCGCTCGCCGCGCGCCATCCCGCTCTTTTCGGCATGAAGTTCAATGCGGCGCTCGCCTTCACCGCCATGGGGGCCGCCGTGCTTCTGGCCGGCCGCGGTTTCCGGCGTCTTCCGGCCGCGCTCTTCCTCATGGTCTTCGTCTACGGCGCGCTGGCGCTCGCCCAGCACCTCTTCGGCATCGATGCGGGCATCGACACGCTGCTCGACCGGCCCTTCGTCGATATCGGCACCAGCCGGCCCGGCCGCATCGCGCCCAATACCGCGCTGTGCTTCATGCTGGCAGGCCTTGCCTTCCTGCAACGCGCGCTGCAGGGCAGGAGCGGGATGCTGCAGGTGGCGCTCGGCATGGCCTGCGTCATCATCGCGGCGGCCGCGCTGATCGGCTATGCCATCGCGCTCGATTTCGCCCATGACTGGGTGCGCTATACGCGCATGTCCTTCCAGAGCGCGAGCTGCTTCGTCGCGCTCGGCCTCGTGCTGGTCTTCGTGGGCGCGGAGACGACCGGCTACCACCGGATCGCGCTGGCCGGCGCGCTCGGCCTCGGCACCTATCTCCTGCTGCTCGCCATGACCTATTACGAGCTGGCGCGCTACGAGAAGGCCTTCGGCATCACCTTCTCCAGCAGCGACAACACCGCCCGCTCGACGCTGTCCTCGCTCGTCCTGATTTCCGGCGCGCTCTACAGCGCGCTGATCGCCCATCTCTATCTCTCCTCGCGCCGGGCGCGCCGCATGGCCGGCGAGCTTGCCGAAAGCCGCGCCCGCCTTGCCGCCATCATCGACAATGCGGTGGACGGCATCGTCACCATCGACGAGAGCGGCATCGTCCTTTCCGTCAACGCCGCCTGCACGCGCATCTTCGGCTATGCGCCGGAGGAGGTGGTCGGGCGGAACGTGAAGATGCTGATGCCCGAGCCCTATCACGGCGAGCACGACGGCTATCTTTCCAGCTACCGCCGCACCGGCGAGGCGAAGGTCATCGGCATCGGCCGCGAGGTGGAGGGCCGGCGCCGCGACGGCACGGTCTTCCCGCTCGACCTTGCCGTCGCGCGGGTGGAGCTGAACGGCGCGACCATCTACAGCGGCATCGTGCGCGACATTTCCGAGCGCAAGGCGAACGAGCAGGCGCTGATCGAGGCGAATGCCGAGCTGGAGGAATTCGCCTACCGCACCTCGCACGACCTGCGCTCGCCGATCGCCTCCTCGCTCGGCCTGCTCGGCATTTCGCGCGAGATGATGGCGGAGGGCGACATGGCCGGGCTCGGCGAGATGCTCCAGCGCATGGAAGGCAATTTCCGCCGCCTCGACCACCTGATCCAGAACATCATCACCGTCACGCGCACCCGCCTTTTGGAAGAGGAGGATCGGCCGGTGGGCCTGCGCGCGCTCGTTAGCGAGGCGGTCGATGCCCTGTCGCATCTCGACGACGTCCGGCGCATCCGCATCGAAAATCATGTGCCGCCAGAATTGACAATCGTCAGCAAGCCGTCGAAATTCCAGGTCGTCGTCGGCAACATGCTGTCCAACGCGGTCAAGTACCACGATCCGAAGGAAGCCGAGCCGGCGATCGATATCCGCGCCTTCCGCTATGCCGGCAAGCTGCGGCTGTCGGTGGAGGACAACGGCCTGGGCGTTCCGCCCGCCAGCCGCCATTTGTTGTTCCAGATGTTCAAACGGCTGCACCCGAACCGTTCCTTCGGCAGCGGGCTCGGCCTCTATATTTTGAAGAAGACCGCGGAATCCCTCGGCGGAACCGCACTTTACGAAGCAAGGGATAAGGGCAGCCGCTTCATCGTGGAACTGCCCGATGGGGAATAGAATGAAGATCACCTCCATTCTCGTCGTCGACGATGACGAGAACGACCAGTTCATCTGCGAATACACGATCCGCAAGTTCGATCCGTCGATCCGCGTCACGAAGGCCTTCGACGGCACGGAGGCGCTGGACGCGCTGCGCGTCGAAACGCCCGACGCCATCATCCTCGACATCAACATGCCGGTCATGAACGGCTTCGAGTTCCTCGACCGCTATGCCGAGGAGTTCGAGGTCCACGCCCCCGTCGTCGCCATGCTCACCAGCTCCCATCTCGGCAAGGACCGCGAGCGCGCCCTGCAATACAGCTTCGTGAAGAGCTATTTCGAAAAGCCCCTGGCGGCCGATCATCTGCGGGTCATGACGGATTTGCTGGAGGGGTGAGGGATGTGCCTTGCTCCGAAGACCGGAGCAAGGATTGGCCCCTCACCCTAACCCTCTCCCCGCAAGCGGGGAGAGGGGACGTGCCCCACGAACCGTTATTGTTTGGGGAAACCGGCGCGGCATACCCCCTTCGCCCCGCTTGCGGGGAGAAGGTGCCGGCAGGCGGATGAGGGGCATGCCGAAGGCAAAAAACCAAGTTTTGCAAACCCCCTCATCCGACCCTTCGGGCCATCTTCTCCCCGAGGGGAGAAGGGAGGGCGGCAAGGTCGAACTCCCAATACAATAGCCCTGACGCCTGTGGAGAGAGGAATTGCCTGAGCAAACCGCTACGGCATACTCCCTTCGCCGCGCAGCCAAGAAGAAGATGCCGGCAGGCGGATGAGGGGCGAAGCGGCAATCGCATACAATTTCCGCATCCCCCGCCGCTTTCCCTCTCCCTTTCCGCAAAACCTTCGCCATAGTGGCCGCATGTCCACGATTCGCCCGCTGATTCCCCTTCTCGTGACCGCAGGCATCCTGATCGGGGGCAACGGGCTGCAGGGCACGTTCATCGCGCTGCGGGCGTCCGACGAGGGCTTTTCCACCTCCGTCATCGGCTTCGTCGGCGCGGGCTATTCCATCGGTTTCGCCATCGGCTGCATCTATGTGACGCGCGTGCTGCGCGCCATCGGCCATATCCGCACCTTCTCGGCCATGGCGGCCATCGCCTCTGCCTCGGCCATCGCCATGGTGCTGGTCATCGATCCGGTCTTCTGGTTCCTGATGCGCCTCGTCGCCGGCGTCTGCTTCGCCAGCCTTTTCGCCACGGTCGAAAGCTGGCTGAACGCCGCCGTCACCAATGCCAACCGGGCGCGCACGCTCTCCGTCTACCGCCTCGTCGATCTCGGCTCGGTCACGGCGGCGCAATATGTCATCCCTGGCGTCGGCGTCGGCGGCTTCGAGATTTTCGCCATCATCGCCATGGCGCTGTCGCTCTCGCTGGTGCCGATCTCGCTTGCCGACCGCTCCAGCCCCACCGTGCCGGAGGCGATCCGCTTCGATGTGAAGAAGCTCTGGAACATCTCGCCGCTCGCCACCGTCGGCTGCATTGTCGTCGGCCTCACCAATGCGGCCTTCCGCAATCTCGGGCCGATCTACGCCCACGATATCGGCCTGTCGGTGACGGCGATCGCCAGCTTCATGAGCGCCGGCATCGTCGGCGGCGTCGTGCTGCAATATCCGCTCGGCATCTATTCCGACCGGCTCGACCGACGCCTCGTCATCCTCTTCGCCACGCTCGGCTCGACATTCGCCGCGCTATACCTCGCCCTCTTCGCCGGCGGCGACGAATGGAAGAACCTCGTCGGCATCTTCGTCTTCGGCGCCTTCGCCATGCCGCTCTATTCGCTGTGCTCGGCCCATGCCAACGATCATGCGGGCGAGGGCGAGCATGCGCTGGTTTCGGCCGGCATGCTGTTCTTCTGGTCCTGCGGGGCGATCATCGGGCCGCTCTTCGCCTCCGTCCTCCTGCAGTTCCTCGGGCCGCAGGCGCTTTTCCTCTATACCGCCGTCGTGCTCGTCGCCTTCATGGCCTATACGGCGCTGCGCATGACCGCGCGTCCCGCCGTGCCGGCCGGGGAGCGGCGGCGCCGCTTCCGCACCCTGCTGCGTACCTCCTTCTTCTTCAACAAGCTCGCCGCGCCCGAGAAGGACCGCAACGGTAGACATTGAGCCTGCGGCAATCTGGTCGCGGCAGGCTTATTGATGAGCGCCGTTCTCAGGTTTAGAAACGGGTCACATACCCGGAGGGACCGCCATGCTGACACGCCGCACGCTGTTGAAGAGCACTCTTGCCGCCGGGGCCTATGCCGGCGGGCTCGGCCTTGCCGGGTATTTCGGCGGCATTGCCAGCGCGAAGGCCGCCATGCCGCTCGTCGCCCGCCGCACCGAGGCGCTGATCACCGACAAGGGCCCGACGAAGGGCGCCATGACCTATGGCGAGGCGGAGATCCCGCCGGTGCTGCGCATGCGCCGCGGCGAACTCTTCAACCTGCGCCTCGACAACCAGTTGGACGAGCCGACGACGATCCACTGGCACGGCCTTCGCATCGACAACCGCATGGACGGCGTGCCCTTCCTCACGCAGCCCTATGTCTATGGCGGCGACGGCTTCGACTATGCCTTCACCCCGCCCGATGCCGGCACCTTCTGGTACCATCCCCATTGCAACACGCTGGAGCAGATGGGCCGCGGCCTTGCCGGCCTCGTCGTCGTGGAGGACCCGGCCGATCCGGTCTTCGACGCCGAGATCGTGCTGAACCTTCGCGACTGGCGGCTCGGCGGCGACGGGCAGTTCATCGCCCAGTTCCGCCCGCGCGATGCCGCCCGCACCGGCACCTTCGGCACCGTTCGCACCGCCAACTGGCGCCGGGAGCCGCAATATGACGCGCCGGCCGGCGGCCTCGTGCGCCTGCGCCTTGCCGCCACCGACGTCACCCGCATCCTCGCCCTCGTCGTCGAGGGGGCGGAGGCGCAGGTCATCGCCGCCGACGGCAATCCCGTGGCCGAGCGCTTCGCGCCCGATCACCTGCTGGTCGGCCCCGGCCAGCGCCTCGATCTCGTGCTGCGCATGCCGGACGGCGAAGGCGCGGTCGCGGCCTTCAAGGACCTGCGCGGCACGAAGCCGGCCACGCTCGCCACCTTCCGCGCCACCGGCGCCTCGCTGAAGCGGGACATCAGGGACCTGCCGGCGCTGGCCGTCAATCCCATGGCCGAGCCCGATCTGTCCGCCGCCACGCAGCTTCCCTTCATCCTCAGCGCCTCGGCGGAGGAGCGGCCGAAGGACGGCATCTGCGGCTCGCTCGGCTATAATTTCTGGGCGATCAACAAGGTGCCGTGGGCGGACGACACGGGCGACCCGACCGCTCCGCTCGCCGAGATGAAGACGGGCCGGACCTATGTCTTCAACGTCGAGAACCCAACGCCGCAGGCCCACCCGCTGCACCTGCACGGCCTCGCCTTCCGGCCGATGAACTCCAACAAGCAGGCCGTCCGCCCGCATTTCACCGATACCTATCTCATCCTGCCGGACGAGAAGGTGCAACTCGCCCTCGTCGCCGACAATCCCGGCGACTGGGTGTTCCATTGCCACATCATCGAGCACCAGAAGACCGGCATGACCAGCTACGTCCGGGTGGCGTGAGGCCAGATCGCATCTTGTCACGGGAAATATAAAGCCTATATTGTTTCCTATGAAAGGAGATCGCCCCATGCAGCGCAAACCCCTGTTGCAAGCCAATACCGAAGGCACCGTGCTCACCAAGGCGACCGTGCGCGCGGCGGACGGGCTGGGGCTGACGGCGCGTATCCTCTCGGCGGTTATCGGCGTTTCGGAGGCGACGGTCTCGCGGCTGAAGCGGCAGGACGTGCTGCTGGAGCGCGGCACCAAGCCCTTCGAGCTTGCCGTGCTGCTCGTGCGCCTCTTCCGCTCGCTCGATGCCATCACCGGCGGCGACGAGCGTGTCGCCCGCGCCTGGATGGCGGCCGACAACACCGTGCTCGGCGCCCGCCCCGTCGACCGCATCGTCTCCATTGCAGGCCTTGTCGATGTCCTTGCCTATCTGGACGCCCGCCGCGCTCTCGTTTGAGGCGCGGCCTTTCAAGGGCGGCGTCTGGCGGTTCGTCGAGGCGCAGCACCGCGTCTCGACCCTGAAGCTCGTCGATACGCTGGACGAGCAGGCGCTTCTCGAAGACCTGCTGGAAGAGAGCAAGCCGGTCCTGCCGCCCGAATGCGCCGGGCTCGACTATCTGCTGGCCACGCCCTTCCGCTACGGCGCCGTCTATCCGCACGGCTCGCGCTTCCGCCGGGCGGGGCGCACGCTTGGCGTCTACTACGCGGCGCTGACGGTGGAGACGGCGCTTGCCGAAATGGCCTTCTACCGCCTGCTGTTCTTTGCCGAATCGCCGGCGACGCCGCTGCCGGGCAACGCCGCCGACTACACCGCCTTCCGCGCCGCCGTCGCGACGCAAAGCGCCATCGACCTCACCCTGCCGCCGCTCGATCGTGACGCCGCGCACTGGACGCATCCGACCGACTACGCCGCCTGCCAGTCGCTGGCCGACGGCGCGCGGCAGGGCGGCATCGCCGCCATCCTCTACCGCTCGGTGCGCGATCCCGCCGCCGGCACCAACATGGCCCTCCTGACGGCCGCCGGCTTCGCCGAGCCGCGGCCGGTGGAGCGCCAGACCTGGCGCATCCGCCTCTCCCCTCTCGGCGTGCAGGCCCTCTGCGACCACCCGCCAAGACGCATCGGCTTTTCCCGCGAGGATTTTCGCGGGGACCCGCGTATCGGGTGAGGCGGGGCCTTTCCACCTCTCTGCCCAAGCGGCACCCGGGCTGCTGACAACCCTTGCCCCGCTCACCGGCGTCATCCTCGGCCTTGTGCCGAGGATCTGCCGACGCGTCGAAAAACCGCAACGGTTGCAGATGCTCGGGACAAGCCCGAGCATGACGAAAGAAAGGGGGATTTTCGCGAAACCAGTCCCGCTCAAGCCAGCAGCGCCGTCTCCGCGAAAAAATCCTCCGGCCCGTCCACCTCGATCAGCCTGCGCCTCTCGATCAGCCAGAAGCGGTTCGCCACCGCGCGCACGAAGGCGCGGTCGTGCGAAACGAAGAGGCAGCTTGCCTCCTGCGCCGTCAGTTCCCGCTCCAGCGCCTCCTGGCCCTCGATGTCGAGATGGTTGGTCGGCTCGTCCAGCAGGTAGAAGTTCGGATTGGTAAGCCGCAGCACCAGCATGCCGAGCCGCGCCTTCTGCCCGCCGGAAAGCTGCCCGACCGGCCGCCCCTGCATCTCGACGGAAAAGCCCGCGCCGGCGAGCAGGCTGCGCGCCCGCTGGTCGCCCACGTCGAAACGGTGGATGATCGTACCATGCGGCGTTTCCCCATCCGAAAGGTCGGACAGCGCCTGGTCGCCATAGCCGAGCACCAGCGAGGGCGTCGGCCTGATGCCGGGCTCGTGCGCACCCTCGATCGCTTGCCGCAGCCGCCGCACCAGCCGCGTCTTGCCGGTGCCGTTGAGGCCGAGCAGCACGATGCGGTCGCCCTGGCAGATGAATTTTTGGCCCGTACGGAAGAGAAGCGTGCCGTCCGGCGTGTCCACCGCCGAATCCTCCAGCGTCACCAGCACCTTGGCATGGGTGCCGCGATTGGCGAGGCGGATCGCGCCGGCCGAGCGTTCCAGATGCGCCGGTTTCGCCGCCTCCTCGATACGCTCGGCCCGGGCCTTGAGCTGCTTGGTCTTGACCACGAGAAGGTCGCTGCCGGAATTGATGCCGATATTGTTGAGCTTGGCCGCCTGCTGGCGAAGCTGCTGGGCGGTCTTCATGTCCTTCTCGAAGCGCCGCTCCTCCGCCGCATCCGCCTCGTCCAGCGCCGCCCGGGCGCGGGAATAGGGCAGCGCGAAGAGCTGCGAGCGCTCGGGGCGCAGGAAGAGCGTGCGGTTCGCCACGGCATCGAGGAAGGCGCGGTCGTGGCTGGAGAGGACGACCGGCATGTCGCGCGGCAGAGTGGCGAGCCAGTTCTCCATCCGGGCGATCTTTTCGAGGTCGAGATGGTTGGTCGGCTCGTCGAGCAGCAGCACGTCCGGCTCGCCGACACGCACGCGGGCGACGAGCGCGATGCGCTGCCATCCACCGCTCAGCGCCGCCAGAGGCCGCTCGCGCAGCACTTCGGGCACCTCGAGTTCCTCCAGCGTCACATCGGCGCGCCAGCCCTCGCTCTCCTGCTGCTCGGGCGAAAGGGCGTCCAGCACCGCCTCGCGGAAGGTGAGCCTTTCGAGGCCGGCGGGAAGGTTCTGCTCCATATGCCCGACGGTGAGGCCGCGGGCGCGGGTGATCTCGCCCGTCGTCGGCTCGAAGGCGCCGGTGATGCATTTCAGCAGCGTGGACTTGCCGCGCCCGTTGGCGGCGACGAGCCCGATGCGGTCGCCGGCGGCGATGGAGAGGTTGAGATTGGCGAAGAGGTCGGTGGACAGCGTGACGCCGAGCGCACGGATATTGATGAGCGACATTGAAATTCTCTGGTCTTCATGGCCCTCGCGGCGCGGCGTCAGCCGTCAGTCACGCAAGGGGCAGGGGAGTTCGATGCAGGCACAAGGCCGCATCGCCGGATAGGGCAGACCAGAAGAGAAAGTGTGTTCGTTCCGATCAGCCCTGCAAACGCATTTGCAGGGCAAGATCAGGGCCATGTGTGCGATGTGGCAGGAAGCCGGACTTCACGGCACAGCCCTCTCTTTCGTGTTGCGAACGGGATATGGGTAGCACCGGACGCAGCCATTGGCAACGCCGCCGCCCCTCATCCCGCTGCCGCGACCTTCTCCCCGCAGGCGGGGAGAAGGGGAACGCCGCACCGGTTTCCTGCAAATCGGACGGATGAGAGAAGAACGCGGCAGTCTCACATGTCCCTTCTCCCCGCTTGCGGGGAGAAGGTGCCGGCAGGCGGATGAGGGGCCTGCCAGACCTCGCAGCCTACCGCCGCAGGCTCCCCAGAATTCCCCGCACCAGCGCCCGCCCGAGCGAGGAGGCGACCGTGCGGGCGACGGATTTCATCGCCGCTTCCGCCACCGTCTCGCGCTGGTAGCCCGCACGCGGCTTGGCCTGCTTGGGAGCGGCCGGCTCCTCGTCGCCGAAGCCGGGCAGCGTCCAGCGGCTGCCGCCGGAGGGCTGCTGGCCGGCTTGGTCGGCCTCGGCCTGCTGCGCGGCGGCGTCGGCCGCCTTCTTGGCGCGGGCCATCAGGATTTCGTAGGCCGATTCGCGGTCGAAATCCTCGTCGTAGAGGCCGGCGACGGGGCTGACCTTCATGATGTCCTGCCGCTCGGCATCGCTGATCGGCCCGAGGCGCGAGGCCGGCGGGCGGACGAGGGTGCGCTCCACCATGGAGGGCGCGCCCTTGCCTTCGAGCGTGGAGACCAGCGCCTCGCCGGTGCCGAGCTGGGTAATGACGGTAGCGCAGTCGAAATCCGGGTTGGGGCGGAACGTGTCGGCGGCGGTCTTCACCGCCTTCTGCTCGCGCGGCGTATAGGCGCGCAGCGCATGCTGCACGCGGTTGCCGAGCTGGGCGAGCACCGTCTCCGGCACGTCGAGCGGGTTCTGCGTGACGAAGTAGACGCCGACGCCCTTCGAGCGGATGAGGCGCACCACCTGCTCGACGCGCTCGATCAGCACCTTGGGCGCATCGTTGAAGAGCAGGTGCGCCTCGTCGAAGAAGAAGACGAGCTTGGGCTTTTCCGGATCGCCCACTTCCGGCAGCACCTCGAAGAGCTCGGAGAGCATCCAGAGCAGGAACGTGCCGTAGAGGCGGGGATTCATCATCAGCTTGTCGGCGGCGAGCACCGAGATCGCGCCGCGCCCGTCATTGGTGGTGCGCATGATGTCGGAAATCTTCAGTGCCGGCTCGCCGAAGAACTGCACGGCGCCCTGCTGCTCGAGGATCAGCAGCTCGCGCTGGATCGAGCCGACGGAGGCCTTGGAGATGAAGCCGAACTGGTTGGAAAGCGCCGAGGCGTTCTCGCCCATATAGTTGAGCAGCGCCTGAAGGTCCTTGAGGTCGAGCAGCGGCAGGCCGCCCTGGTCGGCGATCTTGAAGGCGATGTTGATGACGCCTTCCTGCGCGTCCGTCGCGTTCATCAGGCGCGAGAGCAGGAGCGGGCCCATCTCGGAGATGGTGGTGCGCACCCGGTGGCCCTTCTCGCCGAAGAGGTCCCAGAAGATCACCGGGAACTCCTGGAAGTCGTAGGGTTCGAGCCCGATCTGCTGGGCGCGCTTTTCCAGGAAATCCTTGGCTTCGCCCATCGCGCCGATGCCGGAAAGGTCGCCCTTCACGTCGGCGCAGAAGACGGGCACGCCCGCATTGGAAAAGCCCTCGGCGAGGATCTGCAGCGTCACGGTCTTGCCGGTGCCGGTCGCGCCGGTGACGAGGCCGTGGCGATTGCCGAACTTCAGCTCCAGATATTCGGGCTTGTTGTTCGTATCGTCCGGCTTGCGGCTGGTGCCGATATAGAGTTTTCCGTCTTGAAGAATGGAATCCGCCACGTTGAAACTCCTTGGGCTGCCGGTTCTGCGATTCGCGGCAAGGCGTCGCCGCGGCGATGTTTTCATTGAATCGTCGTGCTCAGTTTATAAGGATAGTCCGGCAGGCAAACAACACGCTTTCAAGGCCTTGCCATGGCGGGGTCAAGATGGGAAAGCGCGCCGGGCTCGCTTGAGTTTGCCGGCGAATTCATTTACCTTGACGTTAACGTCAATTCCTTCGGAGGATTTTCCATGAACGATCTCGTCTCCCGCGTTGCCGATGCCGTCGGCATCGATGCCGCCCTTGCCGAAAAGGCGATCGGCATGATGCTCGGCTTCCTGCAGCGCGAGGCGGCCGATGGCCCGGTCGCGAAGATGATCGAGGCCATTCCCGGCGCCTCCGACCTCGTCGCCCAGTATAATGGCGAAGGCGAGGGCAAGGGCCTGCTCGGCGGCCTGATGAGCGCCCTCGGCGCCGGTGGCGGCGTCATGGGCCTCGGCCAGCAGCTGATGAGCCAGGGCCTCGGCATGGGCGAGATCACCGGCCTTGCCAAGGAAACCATCGCAGTCGCCCGCGAACATGCCGGCAGCGACGTGGTCGACGAAGTCGTCGCCTCGGTTCCGGGCCTCAGCCAGTTCGTCTGACAAGAATATCCGGCGCCGCGTCCTTTATCGGGCGCGGTGCCATTCCTCGTCCTGCTCAGGGCGCCTCGCGGGAGGGCTTGCCACGGATCAGATCCGGCAGGCGGGCAATGAGAGCGCCGGCAATCATGACATTGATGATGAAGCGGGCAGTGCGGTAAAGCAGCGGCGGCATTTCGATGCAGGCGTCGTAGCCCGGCACCAGATTCACCACCAGCAGCAGGAAGCGATAGAGCGCGGCGGTCCATTCGGCACAGCCATCACCGTTGAAGGTGATCGCGGTGAAGGGCAATAGCAATGCCGCGCTCGCGCAATAGAGACTGGCGATCAGGCTCAGCACGACCGGTAGGGCCGATCGGTTGCCCGGCCGGTCTTCGAAGATCGAGGGCAGCGCAAAGCCCTTGCGTCCCATTGCGCGCGGTGCGCCGATGACCCCCTGAAGGCCCAATGCCACCATCGCGATCTGGTAGAGGAGGGTGATCGGCACCAGAACCAGCAGCAACCATGCGCCGTCAGAAAAAGACGCCGGTGCGCCGACGGCTTCCCAGGCAAGAAGGAAGACGATGCAGACGACGAGCGTGAAGAGAGTGCTGCGCAACGGCCGGAAGCGGTACATGCCGGCGCCGCGGCTGAAAAACACCTGACGAAACAGCATTATCGCTCCCCGAAAAAGGACGAGATGTCCTGATTGCGTAGAAGATAGAGCGCGCCGTAGAGCTCGTAGGTCAACGTCTGGTCCTCATGCCCTTCGTCGGAAATTCTGCGGAGCATGGCTTGGTCGAGGCCGCTCCGCCCCTTGGGTTCAATGATCCAGAAGCCGGGTGGCGGTCGCCAACTGCGCAGCAGGAGCCGCGCGACCTTCTGGAGGCCTGTCTGCTCCGGCGCGCCATATTCCCCCGCCTCGCGAATGCGGCTTGCGCGATAGCTCTCCTCTACGCATGCGCAGACGTCCTCGGCCCGCATCCGATGGAATTTGGTAAGGAAGAAGAATTGCGGCTTGCCCGGTCGCTTGAGTTCGCGCGCGAAGGCATAGGGCACGATCGAGTACTCGTCCGAATCGCGGGCAAAGCCGGTCTCGTACCAGATCTCGCGCCGCATGCCTTCCATAAGGCCGGCGCAGAACTTTTCTGCCGAGGCCTCCGCGGCGGCCTCGGCAATATCGCTCCATTCCAGCACGCCGGAAGAGAAGCAGTGCCAGCCTTCCGGCATCGCACCCAGCCGTTTCTGCGGAAGATCCGGTCGGCTGCCGGCGCCATTTGCCTTGCGGAAGCGGGCAATGATGCGATTGTCCCGGTCCACCGCGACGGTCGCGACACCGATCGTATTTGCCTGGATGCAGTCGTCGAGCGGTTTCAGTCTTCCGTTATCGAGGGTATCGAGTTCCCGGCAGGTGCGCCCCGCCAGCGGGCTGGTGCGTCGCCGCTCCGCGGGTGGCTCGACCGGCCGGTCCGCCAGCATGTTGGTGCCGATCTGGTCGAGATAGGTCGCCTTGGCGATGGACAGAGCCCCGCCGGGATAGAGATCGCGGCCAAGGCGTACCGTATTGTTGATCTCGTATGCCTCGAGACTTGCGTCGAAGGCGCTGTGGAAATGCGCGAAGCCCGGATTGCCGGCGGTGCCGTCCGCCAGGCGCTTCAACCGGTCGACATGGTTTGCCGCCTGTAGGACGATATGTGGGCGCAGGTCCGGATGCGGCAGCCAGTAGCCGTGCTCGTTGCATTGGTCCTTGTCCACGACAAGCGTCATGGCTGCCAGATCGATCTCGGCCTGCGGTGGTCCGAGCGCACCGAAGCGGACCGGTTGCGGATCATCGTACCAAAAGCGGTCGCGGATCGCCTCGCGGTAGTAGCCGTGGTGCTTCATGAGAAGGGACTGGTTTTCATCCAGGCCGAGCTTCAGGGCGCCATAGTTTTCCATGGTTGAGGTTCCGTTCTAGGAGCGCGATTGCCGCCGCGCCAGAACCAGCGCCGCGGTGAAGACGGCAAGGCCGAGGCCGACCGAGAGCGGCCCGGCCTTCGGCCCGCCGGCCTCCATGATCGCGCCGGTGACGCTGGAGCCCGCGCCGCTGCCCGCCGCATAGGCGAGCGCGAACGCTGCGCTGCCGGCCACCAGCATCGCGCCGTTGTAGCGCTCGCCCAGCATGGTGAGCGCGCAGGTATAGAGCGAGAAGGTCGCCGTGCCCATCAGCGCGAAGACGGCGAGGATCGCGATTTCCGATTCCATCGACGGCAGGATGAGATAGCTCGCGGCAGCGACCGTCACGGCGCTCAGCGCCACGCGCTCGCGCGGCAGTTTGTCGAGCATCAGGCCGATGAAGGGCTGGGCGATGGCGGTGGGCAGGGCGAGCACCGTCACGCTGACGGCGGCGAAGGCCTGGCTGTAGCCCATCTTCACGAAATAGACCGGCATGGCGGAGATCGCCGCGATATCGGCGAAGCCGAAGACGAAGACCATGCCGACGAGCAGGGGCGCCGCCCGGAAGAAGCGGAAGACGGCGCCCGTCGAGGAGGGCTCCGGCACCGTCCGTGTCGAGAACATCAGCATGCCGGTCGCAAAGGCGACGATGGCGAGATAGACCGCCGTCAGCGCGAAACCGAGCCCGCCCTCGCTGCCGAGCAGCGGAATGGCGAGCGGCCCCGCGGCGAAGCCGGCGCACATGCCCGCCCCGTAGGCGCCGGAGATCCGGCCGCGCAGCCGGTCCGGGCAGGCGGCGCTCAGCCACGCTTCGCCGAGCATGAAGATGAGGCTGGCGAAGAAGCCGAGCAGGAAGCGGGCGCCGAGCCACACGGCAAAGGAGGTGGAGGCGGCGAAGGTGGCAAGGCAGAGCGAGCAGCCGACGAGGCTGGCGATGATCAGCCGGTCGGCCCGCCAGCGCGCGGTGAGGCTGCCGAGCAGCAGCGTCGAGGCTGCAAGCCCGCCGGCGAAGGCGAGCGCGTTGACCCCGATCAGCGCCGGCGAATAGCCGCGCGATTCCAGCGTCAGCGAGATCAGCGGATAGGTGAGCCCCTGCGCCACGGAAAAGGCGGTGACGCCGAGGATGACGGCGGCAATGGCCGGCCAGTCCGGCGCAAAGACGGTCGGGGACGAGGTCTGCATGAAGGGCTCCCAGCCGCTCGCGGCGCGGCACATCACCCATATCCGGCCGGCAGGCCTTTGGGAAGCCGGCCCGAGAGGCGGCGAGGGCATCGCCATAGGGCAAATCGGTCCACATCCGCTTCTCCCCTCGGGGAGAAGGTGCCGGCAGGCGGATGAGACGACACCGCAGGCGGGATTCATGATGCGCAAAAGCCGGATGGTGAGGAAAAGCCTCCGCATCCGACCCTTCGGGTCCCCTTCTCCCCGAGGAGAGAAGGGGATTTTCGAGTAAGGCGTGCCTTTACGCCGCCTTGTCCCATGCCGGAGCAAGCCCGTCGGGACTGACGATGCGGCCGTCCGGGCGGGCGAGCTTGTGGATGCGCATCATCTCGCCGGGCGTCAGCACGAAGTCGAAGATGGCGAGGTTTTCGGCAAGCCGGCTGTCCGTCGCGGTCTTGGTGAGGGCCACCACGTCCGGCTGCTGCACCAGCCAGCGCAGCGCGACCTGCGCCGCCGACTTGCCGTGTGCCGCGCCGATTTCCTTGAGCACCGGATCGTTCGGGACCTTGCCGTCGGCCATGGCGTAATAGGCGGTCAGCGCCATGCCATAGGTCTCCGCGGCCTCCAGCACCTTCATCTGGTCGAGATAGGGATGGTATTCGACCTGATTGGTGGCCAGTGGCGCGGCGCTGAGGCGCACGGCCTCGGCCATCAGCGCCGTGTTGAAATTGCTGACGCCGATATGTCTGGCAAGGCCCCGCTCGCGCATGGCGTTGAGTTCGCCGATCTGCACCTCGAGCGGCACGACTTCGTTCGGCCAGTGCAGGAGGAGGAGATCGACATGGTCGGTCTTCAGCTTCTTCAGGCTTTCCTCGACGGAGGCGGCGAAGCGGTCCTTGCCGTAATTGGCGACCCAGACCTTGGTGGTGAGGAAGATGCTGTCGCGGGCGACGCCGGATGTCCGGATGGCCTCGCCGACGGCGGCCTCGTTCTCGTAGATCTGGGCGGTATCGACATGGTTGAAGCCGCTCTGGAGCGCCTTCGGCAGGATCGAAATTACCTCGGCTTCGGGCATGCGGAACGTGCCGAAGCCGAGCTGGGGAATGTGGGCGCCATTGGCCCTGACGGTTTTCATGGGTTTTTCTCCTTGTGAGGTTGGTGGCCCGCCGGAGCTCTCTGGGGGAACGCCCCGGCGGTCGAAGGGTTTCAGGCGGGCTGGCAGGCGGCGTCCGGCTGGCCGCGCTCGCGCCGGTCGAGCGCGCCGCTGGCAAGGGTCAGGCCGAGCGCGCCGGCAACGAGGATGGCGCCGACCCACGGCGTTGCGCCGAGGCCGAGCGGGGAGGCGACCACCATGCCGCCGATCCACGCGCCGGCGGCGATGCCGAGGTTGAAGGCGGCGATGTTGAGCGCCGAGGCGACGTCGACGGCGGCCGGGCGATGGCGCTGCGCCATGGCGACGACATAGAGCTGGAGACCCGGCACATTGGCGAAGGACAGGAAGCCGAGCGCGGCGAGCGTGACGAGCGCCAGGGCCGGCGAGAGGGCGGTGAAGGTGAAGAGCACCAGCACGGCGGCCTGCAGGGCGAAGAGCACGACGAGCGCGCGGACGGGATCGCGGTCCGCCACCTTGCCGCCGACGACATTGCCGAGCGCGATGGCCGCGCCGTAGAGCACGAGCACGAGGCTGACCGTACTCTCGGAAAGGCCGGTGACCTCCTGCAGCAGCGGCGAGAGGAAGGTGAAGGTCACGAAGGTGCCGCCATAGCCGAGCGCCGTCATGGCGAAGACGATCAGCAGCCGGCCCGAGCCGAGCACGCGCACCTGTTCCATCAGGCCGGCCGGCTCCTCGCGCTTGAGGTTCGCCGGAAGCAGGAGGGCGATGGCGGCGAAGGCGACGAGGCCGAGGCCGGCCACGGCCCAGAAGGTGGCGCGCCAGCCGAAGGTCTGGCCGATGAAGGTGCCGAGCGGCACGCCGGTGACGATGGCGACCGTCAGCCCCATGAACATCATGGCGATGGCGGAGGCGCGCTTGTCCGGTGCGACGAGATCGGCCGCGATGGTGGCGCCGACGGAGAAGAAGACACCATGCGCGAAGGCCGAGAGTACGCGGCCGGAAAGCAGCACGCCATAGCTCGGCGCAAGCGCCGCCAGCGCGTTGCCGGCGATGAAGAGGGCCATGAGGCCGAGCAGCAGCGGCTTGCGGCCGAGCTTTCCGGTAAGCGCCGTCAAAACGGGCGCGCCGAAGGTGACGCCGAGCGCGTAGACGGAAACGATAAGGCCGGCGAGCGGCAGGGTGATGTGGAGGTCGGTGGCGACAGTCGGCAGCAGGCCGACGATCACGAATTCCGTGGTGCCGATCGCATAGGCCGCGACGGTCAGGGCAAGGAGGGCAAGTGGCATGGTTCAATCCCCGCGCCCGGTGGCCGGGCGTCCAGTTGGTGGGTGATCAGGTTCGGGGCGGAATATGGCGCAGGGCCACTTGCGCGTTAATCGGGGGAAGTGGATAAGCATATGTGAAGTGAATTCACAGGTGGCGCATGGACAACCGGGCCGGCGAAATGGAGGTCTTCGTGCTGGCGGCGGAGCTGAAGAGCTTTTCCGCCGCGGGTCGCAAGCTGCGCCTGTCGCCCTCCGCCGTCAGCAAGCTCGTCACCCGCATCGAGGACCGGCTCGGCGCGCGGCTTCTGGTGCGCACCACGCGCCGGCTGGAATTGACGCCGGAGGGCGAGGTCTATCTCGGCCGGGCGCGGCGCATCCTGTCGGAGATCGCCGAGACGGAGCGGATCGTCGCCGAGGGCGCGAAGGTCGTGCCGCGCGGCCCGCTTCGGGTCAATGCGTCGGTGGGCTTCGGCGAGCGCTACATCCTGCCGCTGCTGCCGGCCTTCCTGGCGCTCTACCCTGAGATCGAACTGGACCTGACGTTGACGGACGGGGTGATCGACGTGATCGGCGAGCGCACCGACGTCGCCATCCGCTCCGGGCCGCTACGAGATTCATCGCTGAAAGCACGCAAGCTGCTGGAAAGCCGCAAGGTCGTCATCGCCTCGCCGGATTATCTCGCAAGGCACGGCACCCCGCAGCACCCCGCCGATCTCGCCGCCCACAATTGCCTGCGCTTCAACTTCCGCCGCAGCATGGACGACTGGCCCTTCCTGTCGGAGGACGGCGCTGTCGAGCCTCATGAGATCACCGGCAACATGCTGGTCTCCAGCGGCGCGATCCTGCGCCAGCTCTGCCTCGATGGCCTCGGCCTCGGACGCATCGGCCGCTTCCATGTCGAGCCCGACATCGCCGCCGGCACGCTGTTGCCGGTGCTGGAGGCCTTCAATCCCGGCGATATCGAGACCGTGCACGCCGTCTTCGCCGGCCACGAGCATCTGGCCGCGCGCATCCGCGCCTTCATCGATTTTCTCGTGGAGACGATCTGAGGCTCAGGCCTTAACAGCGATGATGAAGAGCCGCGGGAAGCGCAGCAGGCGCCGCCCGTCCGCCATCGGCCGGTAGGCCTTGCCGATGCGCGCCTCGTAATCCGCAAGGAAGCCATCCCGCTCTTGCGCCGGGATGCGGTCGAGATAGGGGCGCAGCCCCGTACCCTTGACCCATTCGACGATGGCGGCCGCATCCGGCATCGGGTGGTTGTAGGCGGTGTGCCAGACGTCGACACGCGCCGCCTTCGGCCCGAGCGCATCGAAATAGGCGGCGGGGCCGGGCAGCGGCTTGCGGCGCGGCGTGCCCTCGGCAAAGGCGCTGTGCCAGGGGCCGGCCAGCGCGCTTTCCTCCATCAGGAGATGGGAGGGTTCGGTAAGATTGTCCGGCATCTGCGCCGCCAGAACGCCGCCGGGGCGAAGCCCGTCCATCAGCCGCGTCATCAGCGCCACATGATCGGGCAGCCACTGGAAGACGGCATTGGCGAAGAGCAGGGCGGCCGGCTCCGGCGGCTGCCATTTGGCAAGGTCGCATTCGACGAAATCCACGCCCGGCAGGCGCTGGCGCGCCGCCTTCAGCATGTCGGCCGCGCTGTCGACGCCGCGCACACCCCGGCCGGGGAAGCGCCTGACCAGCAGCTCCGTCGAATTGCCGGGGCCGCAGCCGAGGTCATAGACCGTGCCGGCCCTAAGATCGGCGGGCACCTGGGCGAGAAGGTCGGCGGCCGGGCGCGTGCGCTCGTCCTCGAATTTCAGGTACTGGGCGGCGGACCAGGCCATCTTACAGGCTCTCCAGCGAAGGCAGGATCAGGGACGGGCCGAGGTCGAAATATTCGTCCGGCATGTTGGACCGGTTGATCCAGACGGTGCGGAAGCCGAATTTCGTCGCCCCGGCAATGTCCCAGCGGTTGGAGGACTGGAAGGAGACCGCATTCGGATAGAGCCGGTAGTTCGTCGTCACCAGATCGTAGACGGCGGGGGCGGTCTTGTAGGTCTTCAGCGCATCCACCGAGAAGATGTCGTCGATCACGGTATCGAGCGCCGCATTCTTCACCGCCGAGGCCAGCATGGCGGGCGAGCCGTTGGAAAGGATCGCGATATGCGCGCCGCGCTGCTTCAGCGCCTTTAGCACGGCCGGCACTTCCGGATAGCAGTCGAGCTTCCAGTAGGCGTCGAGCAGTTTTTGCCGCAGCGAGGGATCGACGCCGCCGATGCGCTGGAACGTATAGTCGAGCGCCTGTTCGGTAAGCTGCCAGAAATCCGCATAGGCGCCCATCAGCGCCCGCGTCCAGGAATATTCGAGCTGCTTGGCGCGCCAGATTTCGGAGAAGATCTGGTAGTTCGGCCCCACATCCCCCGCATGACGCCGCACCGCCGCATGCACGTCGAACAGCGTGCCATAGGCGTCGAACACATAGGCGGCATGGGACATAGCTGCGATTCTCCTGCACTCTTGCCGTCGATTGGCGGTTATCGGGCGGCGAATGTCAATTGTTCGTATCGGGTGGGGCGCCCCCCTCTGGCCTGCCGGCCATCTCCCCCACAAGGGGGGAGATTGGATGGAGCGACGTTTCGCTTCCTCTCCAGCGCTGCTGTGTGAGCTAGTTTCTTGCCTCTTGCCGATCTCCCCCCTTGTGGGGGAGATGCCCGGCAGGGCAGAGGGTGGTGAGCCAAGCCCACCACCCTCAGAACCGCGTGATCACGCTGATCCCCAGATCCGTCGCCCGGTCCATCGCCATCAGCGCCGGCACCGCCTCCTCCAGCCCGATATGCCGGCCGATCAGCTTCTGCGGCGCAAGTTTGCCGCTTTCGATCATCGCCAGCATGGCGTCGTAGCGCCAGGCCTGCATGCCGTGGCTGCCATAGATCTCCAGTTCATGGCCGATGACCTGCGCCATCGGGATCTGCGGCGTCGCATGATCGGCCAGCATCAGCCCGACCTGCACATGCCGCCCGCGCCGCCGCAAATTCTTGATCGAGTTGAAGCAGGTGACGGGCGAGCCCAGCGCATCGACGGAGGCATGCGCCCCGCCGCCGGTGATCTCCCGCACCGCCTCGGCGACGTCGGCCACCTCGGCCACCTCGCGGGCATTGATCGCCGCGACCGCGCCCATCTTCTTCGCGAAGTCCAGCTTCTCGGGGGAGATGTCGATCGCGATGGGGTTGGCGCCGAGCGCGGCGGCGATCATGATGGCCGAGAGGCCGACGCCCCCGCAGCCATGCACCGCCACCCATTCCCCGCCCGTCACCCGCGCCTGGTCCACCACTGCGCGGAAGGAGGTGGCGAAGCGGCAGCCGAGGCTGGCGGCCGTGGCATAGTCGATGGCTTCGGGCAGGTGCACGAGGTTCTGGTCGGCATGGTCGATGGCGACATATTCGGCGAAGGACCCCCAATGGGTGAAGCCCGGCTGGAACTGTTCTTCGCAGACCTGCTGATTGCCGGAGCGGCACTCGCCGCAATGGCCGCAGCCGGAGACGAAGGGCACGGTCACCCGCTCGCCCTCGCGGAAGCGGGTAACGGCCTTGCCGACCGCCGCCACCGTGCCGGCGAGCTCGTGCCCCGGCACATGCGGCAGTTTGATATCGGGATCGTGACCCATCCAGCCATGCCAGTCGCTGCGGCAAAGCCCCGTCGCCTCGACCTTGATCACCACGCCGCCGGGCGTCGGCGTCGGATCCGGCAGGACGCGGATATCCGGTTTCGCTTCAAAGGCTTCGTAGTACATCGCGCGCATGGCCGTCTCCCTTTGTCTCTTCTATCGCATGCACCCGGAAAGCCCTCAACCGCGCCATCCATGACAAGACCTGATGCACCCATTCAACATCTTGAATGGACATGCGGCGCGCTCTGGCGGAAGGCAGGGCGACTTGACCGCTCATCCCGGTCGGGCCTTGATGGGCCAGGGCATTTCCGCTTTTCTCGCGAACCGCGAAACCGCTCCGGCTCTTTGGTTCTTCGCATTGGCGGACGCCGAACCGCTCCGCCCTTTGCCGGAAATGCTCTGGAAGGAGTTTGAAACATGCCAGTCGATACCTCACCGCGCTCCGCCACCTGGACCTTCGTGGACGGCGAATGGATTTCCGGCAACCCGCCGCTCATCGGCCCCACCTCGCATGCCATGTGGCTCGGCTCGACCGTCTTCGACGGCGCGCGCTGGTTCGACGGCATCGCGCCGGACCTCGACCTGCATTGCCGGCGCATCAACCGCTCCGCCGAGGCGCTGGGCCTTGCGGCGACCGTCTCCCCGGAAGAGATCGAGGCGCTCGCCCTGGAAGGCGTCAAGAAGTTCGACGGCAGGACGGCGATCTATATCAAGCCGATGTACTGGGCCGAGCACGGCTCGCCGATCAGCGTCGTCGCGCCGGATGCGGGCTCCACCCGCTTCGCGCTCTGCCTGTTCGAGGCCTCGCTGGGCGATCCGAATGTCCGCTCCTCGCTCACCGTCTCGCCCTTCCGCCGCCCGACGGTGGAATGCATGCCGACGGATGCCAAGGCCGGCTGCCTCTACCCGAACAATGCCCGCATGCTGGTGGAGGCCAAGAAGCGCGGCTTCGACAACGCGCTGGTGCGCGACATGCTGGGCAATGTCGCCGAGACCGCCTCGTCCAACATCTTCATGGTGCGCGACGGCGTCGTCTTCACCCCCGCCGCCAACCACACCTTCCTTGCCGGCATCACGCGCAGCCGCGTCATCGGCCTTCTGCGGGACGCTGGCTTCGACGTGGTCGAGACCACGCTCACCCCGGCCGATTTTTCAGCGGCCGACGAAATCTTCACCTCCGGCAACTACTCCAAGGTCGTCCCCGTCACCCGCTTCGAGGACCGCGACCTTCCCCGCGGCCCCATCACCGCCAAGGCCCGCGACCTCTATTTCGACTGGGCGCATTCGAACGGCGATGCGTGAATGAGGAAAGGCCGGCGGGAAGGCCGCTTCGGTCATGCCGACGGCCCCCCTCATCCGCCTGCCGGCCCCTTTTCCCCGTCGGGGAGAAGGGGGAATGCTGCCAGCGTCTCATTTTCCCTTCTCCCCTCGGGGAGAAGGTGGCCCGAAGGGTCGGATGAGGGGGCTGCCGCCAGTAGCGATGCCTGCCCGAAGCCCGGCAGGGTCCTCGCCCTATTCCTGCCCCGCCGCATCCTGCGTCGTATTGTCCCCTGTCTCGGCCCGTTTTTTGGCCGCCGCCTCGCGCTCGCTTTCCCGCACCACATGCAGGAATTCCGCGGCGATCGGCGGGGAGACTTCCACCGTCTTCTTCTGCTTGTCGTAGATGCAGACATAGGTGATCTGGCTCTTCGATTCCGGCGAAAGTCCCTCGATCGCCGCGATGCCGAAGGATTGCGTGCCGGTCGGCTCGACGAAGACGTTCGGCGTTCCCAGCACCTCCGGCAGGCTGGCAAGGCAGCTTTTCTCCACATCCGCGCGGAATTCCTCCCAGGCATCGGAGGAAGAGGCATGGGCGCCGGCGGCGGCAAGCGAGAGGGCGAGGGCGGAAAAGGGGATGATGCGCATGGAGGGCTCCGGGTTGGCGGGAAGGGCGAAACGCCGCGAATCGGAAAGGGGTTCCGCCCGCCCTTGATCCGGCAGGCGGAACGGGAAGGATTTTGCCGCATGTCAGGAAAATTTGGAAGGCGGGCGGTTGCCTCTTCCGGTTGCCGCTCCTATGTTCCGCTCACGGATTTCCTTCACAAAATTCCGTCGCCAGAGCAATTCCAGCATTGGCCGGGAAGCCGGCCCGCCTTCGGAATTGCGGCAAACAAAGAGGAGACACCATCATGGCTTTCGAACTTCCGCCGCTTCCCTACGATTACGACGCGCTCGCGCCCTTCATGTCGCGCGAGACCCTCGAATATCACCACGACAAGCACCACAAGGCCTATGTCGACAACGGCAACAAGCTGGCGGAGGAAGCAGGCCTTGCGAACCTCTCCCTCGAAGAGATCGTCAAGAAGTCCTATGGCACCAACCAGGGCCTCTTCAACAATGCCGGCCAGCACTACAATCACGTCCATTTCTGGAAGTGGATGAAGAAGGGCGGCGGCGGCAAGAGCCTGCCGGGCGCGCTGCAGAAGGCCATTGACAGCGATCTGGGCGGCTATGACAAGTTCAAGGCCGATTTCGTCGCCGCCGGCACCACGCAGTTCGGCTCCGGCTGGGCCTGGCTCTCCGTCAAGGACGGCAAGCTCGCCATCTCCAAGACCCCGAACGGCGAAAACCCGCTGGTCCACGGCGCGGAACCCATCCTCGGCGTCGACGTGTGGGAACACTCCTACTACATCGACTACCGCAACGCCCGCCCGAAGTACCTCGAAGCCTTCGTCGACAGCCTGATCAACTGGGACTACGTCCTGGAGCGCTACGAAGCCGCAACGAAGTAAGCCTTCGGCTTGCCGATTGCATAAACCCCGGTCGGAAACGGCCGGGGTTTTTGTTTGGCGAGCCTTCTTCTCCAGCTGCCGAAAGGAACGGGTTCTTCAATTTCGTCCGATGTGTGATATTGTGCTGGCATGTACACAAGCCAGTACGGATGACCACCATGAGCAGCACGACGATGACGATCCGCGTCAGCACCGACATCAAGGAAAAGCTCGACAGGCTGGCGGCAGACACGCGCCGCAGCCGCTCCTTCCTCGCCGCCGAGGCGGTCTCGGCCTATGTCGCCAGGGAACTGGCGATCGTAGAGGGCATCAGCGAAGGCCTTGAGGACGTTCGCAAGGGGCGGACGGTTTCGCATGAGGAAGCCATGTCCGAACTCGCCTCCGCGATCGATACGGCTGAGCGCGACCGGTCGTGAAGCGTCCCGTCCGATGGTCCCGCGCGGCCCTCGATGACCTGAAGCAGCAGGTCCGCCACATCGCGAAGGACGATCCCGCAGCGGCACGCTCGGTTGCCGCGCGGATCGGTGCGGCGGCGGTCCTGCTGGGCGAACGCGCCGTCGGCCGGCCGGGCCGGGTCGGCGGCACCTACGAGAAATCGGTGAGCGGTCTTCCCTATGTTCTCGCCTATTGCATGGAGATGGCCGAGGGGCGGGAGACCCTGTCCATCCTGCGCGTCATCCATGCCGCGCGGCAATGGCCGCGCGAGGAATGGCCGGAATAGGGCAATTCCAGCAAAAGTGGATCGCGGTTTTGCGTCCGGAATGCGTGAAGCGCTTAGGAACCCGCCGCCGCCCGGTTCTCTGCCCAGCCGGAAATCCACATCTGCCGCAGTCCGTCGCCTTTGCCGCGGAAATGTCCGCCCGTCGCTTCGCAGGCCTCCACCCGGTCCGCGCGGAAATTGCGGATGGCCTGGCGTAGTTCGCACCAGGCGACGATGTTCGCCGTTTCCGAATAGTAGATGAGCGCGATGGGGCGGATGGTGCGCTCGGTGGCGCGGGCATATTCGTCGCGGTAGTCGATGAGCAGCTTCTCCTCGTCGCGGATCGCCCGGCGCACCGTGGCAAGGTCGATGCCCTCGGGCTGGCGCGGCGCGGTGCCCCAGGCGTGCAGCGCGCGGGCGGAAAGCGTCTGGCGCAGCGGCGGCGGCACCGCGCCGGCGATCTTCTCGCCCACCCTTCTGGCGGCCGCCTTCAGTTCCGCGTCCCCTGTGCGCTCCAGAAGGGCGAGCGCCAGCACCACGGCCTCCGTCTCCTCGATGGTGAACATCAGCGGCGGCAGGTCGAAGCCGGGACGCAGGATATAGCCGATGCCGCGCTCGCCCTCGACGGGCACGCGCATCGCCTGCAGCGCGGCGATGTCGCGGTAGATCGAGCGCACCGTCACCTCCAGCCGTTCGGCGATCCCGGCGGCGGTCACCGGCTGGCGGGCGAGCCTGAGGATCTGGATGATCTCGAAGAGCCGGGATGCCTTGCGCATGGTTTTCTCCCTCACAACTGACACATCCCTGTCAGTTGGCCTTCGCTATAGCACGCCTCAAGCGCTTGAAATGAAAGGCAGCATAGGGCTGCGGCGCGGAAAAAGGCAACGGCCAACTGACATGACCTACAGCGAAAACCTCTGGCTCTTCTTCCTGCTCGTCTCCGGCATCATCATCGTGCCGGGCATGGACATGGTTTTCGTGCTGGCAAGCGCGCTTTCCGGCGGCCGCAGGGCGGGGCTCTCGGCGACCTTCGGCATCATGGCGGGCGGTCTGGTGCACACGCTCTATGCCGCCCTCGGCGTCGGCATGCTGCTGCATTTCGCGCCGAAACTCTTCAACGGGCTGCTGGTGCTCGGCGCGGCCTATGTCGCCTTCATTGGCTGGCAGCTCTTCCGCAGCTCCATCGTCATCGGCGACGTCGATGGCCTCGAGCGGCGCGGCCTTGCCACGCGCTTCCGCCAGGGCGCGCTGACGAGCCTCATGAACCCCAAGGCCTATCTCTTCATGCTCGCCGTCTTCCCGCAGTTCCTGCGCCCGGAATTCGGGCCGCTCTGGCGCCAGACGCTCGTCATGCTGCTGATGATCTGGGCGACGCAGCTTGCCGTCTATGGCGGCCTCGCATTGGCCGCCGCCAAGAGCCGCGCCGCGCTCGTCGGCAGCCCCGCCGCCACCCGCCTCATCGGCCGCGCGGCGGGCGTGCTGCTCGTCGCGATCGCGGTGGTCACGGTATGGCGGGGCTGGGGGACGGTTTGAGGTCTTCGGCCGGTGCCGCGGACCTTGCCGCGAACAGGCGCTTCAGCGCGACATGCAGGAGAAGGACGACCAATATGGAGGTATAGCCGTCGATCAGGTAGTGCCAGCCGAAGAGCGCCGAGCTCATGAGGATGACGAAGACATAGGCAAAGCCGAGCAGGCCGGCGGTGCGGCTGAATTCCCGCAGGAAGAGGGCGTTCATCATCGTGACGCCGACATGGACGCTCGGGAAGGCGGAAATGCCCGTCCCGAGCCCCGCGACGTCCTGAAGATGGTTCTGCCACAGATAGGTCTGGAAGGCCGCCACCACGCCATTGTCGAGCATCCGCAACTGCGCCGCGAAGCGCGCGGCATCGCCGGTGACGTGCCCGTAGAAGGCGGGACCGGCGGAAAGAAAGAGGCAGGCGAGGAGGTTGCCGAGTACCGCCCAGACGAGGGCGAAGCCGAGGCAATAGCGCAGGCGGACAGCGCCCGTTGCGCGCAGCACGATGAAGAAGAGCGGCACGAAGGCGAAGGCCGTCCAGGCGACGGAATAGTTCCATTCGAGGATGGAGAGGATATGCGGATTGCCGAAGAGCGCCATCAGCCGCGGCCCGGGATCGACGCCGCCGAAGAGCAGGGCATCCAGGTCGGCCTGCACGCGGTCGTAGGGAAAGCCGTTCCTCAGGGCCGGCATCATCGTCTTGAACGTCGTGAACGAGCCCATGAAGAGGATGGCGGAGCCGAAGACAGCGGCGGCGCCGGCCAGATGGCCGAGCAGCGCGGGCGTCGGCAGCACCACCCAGGCGAGCGGCGCCTTCGGGTTGCGGAACACGCCGGCAACGAGCTTGCCGAGGAGGAGAATGGCCGGAAGCCCCAGGAAATAGACCGGGCCGAATTGCGCGGCATATTGCAGGTAGGCCGCCGCCGTGAAATCGGCATGCCAGGTGAGGATGCCGACGACCAGCGCCATATGCGCGAGCACGAAGACATGGAACGGCAGCATCTGCCGCAGGTCGGCGGACAGGGTCTTGAGGAATGCGTTCCGCATGCTGGTGGTCCTCGGACCGACACTGTGTCGATGCCCGAGTTGTGCTTATAAAAGATCAAGAAACGTTGAAGATGCGGCCGCCCGTGGCGTTCCGCGCGTCGCCGGCATCAAAAAGATTTTACTGTCGTGGATTTTCTAAAATGCAATCATGGCCGCGCATCGCAAATCGGCGGCGCGGCCCCGGCCGGCCGCCAGCAACGGGGAGAACTCCATGAAGTTCAGGACTTTGGCGGCCGCGGCCGCGCTTGCAGTCATCGGCGCGGGCGCTGTCGTGGCGGCGGACGAGCCGCAGGTCGTGCGCCAGCAGATGATGAAGAAGGTGGGCGGGGCCATGGGCGCGCTTTCCGGCATCGCCAAGGGCGAGAAGCCCTATGACGCGGAGGTCGTCAAGGCATCGCTGACCACGATGAGCGAGGTGGCGAAGGCCTTCCCGGAGCAGTTCCCCGTAGGCTCCGAGACCGGCCACGACACGGAAGCCAAGGCGACGATCTGGGAAAAGATGGACGACTTCAAGGCCCATGCCGCCAAGCTCGGCGCGGCAGCCGACACGGCCCTTGCGAGCCTTCCGGCGGACCAGGCGGGCGTCGTCGCGGCGCTCGGCGCGATCGGCCCCAATTGCGGCGGCTGTCATGAGGTCTACCGCGTCAAGAAGTGACTGCGGTGGACCGGATCATCCCGAAAGAATGAACACCGTCCCGGTGCCGGCCGCCGGGATGGAACCTTTGTGTTTATGCGCCGCGGCTTCTTCGTCGGAAGGGGCGGGCGCAGGCGGGGAGGGCCCATGGCACTCAAAAGACTTCTTGGCGGCGTGGTGCTGCTCGGCGCGATCGGCGCGGGCGCATTCGTCTTCCTGACGGCGCCCGAGCGGCTTCCGGCCGAGACCTGGGCCGCCGCCGGCGAGCCGGACCTTGCCAATGGGGAACGCATCTTCCATGCGGGCGGCTGCGTGAGCTGTCACGCGGCGCCGGGCGCGCCGGACGACCAGAAGCTGGTGCTGGCCGGCGGGCTCGCGCTGAAGAGCCCCTTCGGCACCTTCCATGCGCCGAACATCTCGCCGGACGAGACGGCGGGCATCGGCGCCTGGACACTGGCGGAATTCGGCGACGCCATGAAGCGCGGCACCGGCCGCGACGGCGAGCACCTCTATCCCTCCTTCCCCTACGCCTCCTATGCGCGCATGACGGTGAAGGACATCGGCGATCTCTATGCCTATCTGAAGACCCTGCCGAAGAGCGGCAATGTCGCGCCAGGGCACGAGCTGCCGTTCCCCTTCAACATCCGCCTCGCGCTCGGCGGCTGGAAGTTCCTCTACCTCAACGAGGCGCCGCGCGTGGCGCTCGCCGATGCCGACGAGACCGCCAGGCACGGTCAGTATCTCGTCGAGGGGCCGGGCCATTGCGGCGAATGCCACACGCCGCGCGACATGCTGGGCGGCCTGAAGACCGACCAGTGGCTCGCCGGCGGGCCGAACCCGGAAGGCGAGGGCCGCGTCCCCGACATCACCCCCGTCGAGGGCCGCTTCGGCAGCTGGAGCGCGGGCGATATCGTCAACTATCTCGAAACCGGCTTCACGCCGGAATTCGACAGCGTCGGCGGCGCCATGGTCTCCGTGCAGAAGAACATGGCTCTGCTGCCGAAGGAAGACCGCGAGGCTATCGCCGCTTACCTGAAGGCGATCCCGGCGCGGTGAGATTTGGGGGGCGGGTCTGCGGTTTGGGACGAGGCCTGACGGGGTTTGACGGTTTGACGGAGCTGGAACGCTCGGTCGGCGGAACGCTCAGCGGGCCGGAACGTTCGGCGAGCCTAAGCGTCCGGTAGGCCCGACGCCCGGTAGGCCCGACGCCCCGTGAGCCTGAATGCCCGGGGCCTTGCGCGAGCCGCATCCTCTCTGCCGCTCTGACGGGACACCCACCTCTCCTTTGTCATCCTCGGGCTTGCCCCGAGGATCCATGAGTCACGGCACGACCTGAGCTTGGGGCGTGGGTCCTCGGGGCAAGCCCGAGGATGACGATGGAGGTGGGGTGGGCAGCCTCCTGCCGCCGTGCAGGGCATGGCCGCCACCAAGCCGGAATGCCCCAGGCCGGGTGCCCAAGCCGAGATGCCTTCAGGCTGGCGAAATGCCGCCAGGCCGCGACAATGCCGAAAAGTCGGGTGCTGCGGCCATCGGGTCGGGCATTCCCGCGGCGCGGTCGGTCGCTCCTGCGTCGTCCGACATGCGTTCCGCGCCAGCCCTTAATCCTCAGCCCTTCGCCGCCCCGTGCTCATCCCCGTACATCGCCAGATAATCCCGCAGCTCCGCCGAGCCGAGGCCGATGGCCTCGAGGATTTCGCGGGCGAAGGTGGCGGGTGCAGCGCCGGAGGCGGTGATGACGCCGCGGTCGTTCACGGCCTGCGGCTGGTCGCGGTAATGCGCCGCGCCGCGATAGTCCGGAACGAGCTTGCCGATCTGGCCGGAATAGTTGCCGGTATGCGCCCGCGTATCGAAGAGGCCGAGGCGGGCGAATTCCGGCGTGGCGTCGCAGATCGCCGCCACCGGCTTGCCGGCCTCGACGAAACGCCCGACCGGAGCCGAGAGGTCGGGCGCCGCGCCAGATTGCCATATCGTGCCGCCGCACACGACCAGCACGTCGAAATCGGCGGGCATGGCCGCTTCCGCCTTGCCGGCGGATTTGACGGCGAGGCCGCCGAGCGAGGTGACGTCGGCCCCGCCGGGCGTCAGCACCACGGTCTCCGCCCCGCAGTCGCCGCGCGCCGTCGCCATCAGCAGGGCGCATTCCCAGTCCGCGTAGCCTTCCGTCAGCACGATTGCCAGTCGCTTCGCCATGCCGGCCTCCGTCGGTTCAGCCCAACGCCTGGACGTAGCGCATGCCCGTCACCGGGCCGGCACGGAAGTTCATCTGCTCGTAGAAGCGGTGTGCGCCGAAATTGCCGGTCGCCGCGCTCACCGAGAGGTAGCAGCAGCCGGAGATGCGGGCATGCTCGCGGGCGCGGGAAACGAGATGGCGGCCGATGCCATGGCCGCGATTGTCCTCGCGCACGAAGATCTGGTGCAGCTCCATGCCGCGCACGCCTTCCATGGCGCGGTACATCGGCACCAACAGCGCGTAGCCGATCAGCCGGCCGCCGGCTTCCGCGACGAGGGCGGTGATCCAGGGATGGGTGCTGAAAAGGTCGCGGTCGAGGTCGACGGCGGTGATCTTCGCGGTGTCGCCGTGGCATTCGGCGTGCAGCGCGATCATGTCGAGGATCTGCTGCAGGTCGCCCTGGCGCGCGGCGCGGATGGTCAGCATCGGCGGGCGTTCGACGGCGTGGGGATCGAGCTTGATGACGGTATTCAGCATTTCGGGCTCCTTGGTTTTCGTGCCATCAGGTGCCCTAAAACAACAAAGCCGCCTGATGGCGGCTTGTTGACATGATCGAACAGCCGCTCCTTATCGGAACAGCCAAAAATACGTTGCGGCGATGTGCGTGCTCTTGATCATGGTCGCGATATTCTCCCTTTCGCGCCGTTTGTCAACTGGCTTTCTCATGGGAAAGAGGAAGGATGAAAGCGAAGGCCGGTCAGGCCTTCGCTTCCTCCGTGCCGGTCGCGGATTGCCCTTCCGCGGGGCCGGCCTGTTGGGTGTCGTCGATGCCCAGCCGCTCCTTGATGGCGCGGCGGATCTCCTCCTCGATCGCCTCGCGCTGCTCGGGCGGCAGCGCGGCGAGGCTCTCCTCGGTGAGGCCCATCGATTCGAGCAGCTCCTTGCGCAGGCGCTCGATCGGGTTCATCTTCGAAAGCTCCATGAAATCGGACAGGAGCCCCTCGCTTTCCCGCTCGGCCTTCTCCTGCTTGTTGACCCACAGCGCATTGGCAAGGCCGGAAGGCATGGCGGCGGAGGTCTCCACCGTCGGGATGTTGCGCTTCCACGCGCCGCCGCTATCACCCATGCCATTGGAAAGGCTGTCGCCAGCGCCGGCGGCGGGCCGCTGCCGGCCGAGCGCATAGGCGGAAAGCATGCTGCCGTCGATCTTCATGCAAGGCTCCCTCGAATTCCTTTGGGAAACCATTAGCGGTTGCGGCTTTTGCGAGACTTGTCTCAGGTCTCGCTCTCGATGTGCCCGGCGCCGAGGGTGACGACGTGGTCGCGCGGGGCGATCACGCTCTTGCGGTGCGTCACGGCAAGGATCGTCACGTCGCCGGCAAGGCTGCGGATATGCTGCATGATTTCCGCTTCCGTCGCCTCGTCCAGCGCCGAGCTCGCCTCGTCGAGGAAGAGGAACTGCGGTTCGGCATAGAGCGCGCGGGCGATGGCGATGCGCTGACGCTCGCCGCCGGAGAGCTTCATGCCCCGCTCGCCCACCATGGTCTCGAAACCGTCGGGCAGGGCCTCGACGAAGGCGAGGATCGCCGCCTTCTCCGCCGCGCGCCGCAGCCGCTCCGGGTCCATCGGCCGGCCGAGCGCGATGTTGACGGCGAGCGTGTCGTTGAGCAGCGTCGGCTCCTGCGGCACGATGCCGACGGCGGCGTACCAGTCGCGCTGGGAGACGGCTTCGAGGTCGATGCCGTCGACGGCGATGCGGCCCGAGGCGGGGCTGAGCGATTTGAGCGCGAGGCGCAGCAGCGTCGACTTGCCCGAGCCGGTCTCGCCGACGAGATAGGTGATGCGCCCGCGCGTCGCCGAAAAGCTGATATCCGCGATGCCCCGGCCGTTCTCATGGGCATAGGAGACCTTCTCGAAGGCGAGGCGGCCGTCTCGCGGCAAGAAGCCGCCGGGCGTTGCGGCATCCTCTTCCTCCGGCGCGGCCCAGATGCGGGCGAGCGGCAGCAGCGATGCCCGCGCGCGCACCACGTCGTCCAGCGCATGGCCGATCATCTCGAAGGGCATGTTGAGCTGGAGCAGCAGCGTGTTGAAGAGGACGAGGTCGCCGACGCTGAGCTCGCCCGCCCGGTAGCGCGGCAGGAGCAGGAGGAAGGTGACGACGAATTGCAGCGCCAGCCCCGCGCCGAGCACCGCGCTGTAACCGATGCGGCGGCGGCAGAAGGCGGCCCAGTTGTCGCGCTCCTCGCGGGCCTTGTCGGCAAAGCGCGCCTGCATCCAGCCGTGGCTGCCGAAATGGCGCAGCGTCTCCATCGCCGCCATGGCGTTGCCGACGAATTTTGCGTTCTCCTGCCCGGCCTCGATGGCCGCGTCGAGGAAACGCCGCGTGCGGTGGTTGGCAAGGGCGGTGAGGGCGACGAAGCCGGTGCCGTAGACGATGACGATCAGCACGACCTCGATATTGATCGTCGCGCCCAGCATGGCGAGCGCGAGCACGATCTGCGTCGTGCCCGGAATGAAGACGATGAGGCCGAGCTGCACGAGCGTCATCAGCGCGCCCTGTCCGCGCCGCCGCGCGCCTTCGATCTCGGCCGGGTTGTGCTCGACGAAGAAGCCGGCCTGCTTCCTCAGCAGCCGGTCGAACAGGCTGGTGCTGGCGATGAAGCTGAGGTTCTCCGCGCTCATGTAGGAGAGATACTGCACCATGTGCTGCAGTGCAGCCGCGATGCCGATGAGCAGGGCATAGACGACGAGGCCGGCGGCCAGTCCCTCGGCGAGCCGGTCGGCGGCCATGGCGTCGATGAGGCGCGAGAAGAGATAGGGCGCGGCGACGGCGGAAACGGCCGAGAGGAAGACGATGACCGCGACCAGCGCCAGGACGCCGCGCGAGGAGCGCCCGTAATTGGCAAGGATGATCTTCACCGGCGCGGCGATCAGCCGCCAGTCGTCTTTCATGGCGAATCTCCCGGGGAGGATGGGCAGGGCGGCATAATGGAAAGACCGGCGTCGGGTGGCAACCCGGTACCGGGCTTTCCGTGGTCACGGCAAGGTTGATGCGCTTGCCGCGGCCATTCCTCCGCCCTGCGGGGGATATCCTCACTGGGTAGGCTGTAGCCCATGGAGTACGACATTGCCGCGCTTTCCTTCTCCCCTCGGGGGGAGGTGGCGCGTAGGGCCGGATGAGGGGGTAAGGCAGCGTAAGCCTTGCATGCTCGCGCTGGAGAGGCCCCTCATCCCCCTGCCGGGACCTTCTCCCCGCAGGCGGGGAGAAGGGGCAGGATGCGAGGCTTTGCTCAAACAACAGCTTTTGCACGGAAAACATATGCCCCAAGTCCCTTCGCCCCGCTTGCGGGGAGAAGGTGCCGGCAGGCGGATGAGGGGGATGCCGAAGGCAAAAAGAAACGACTTTCGGTGCCGGCCCCCCTCATCCGACCCTACGGGCATCTTCTCCCCGAGGGGGAGAAGGGAAAAGCGGCAGCGCCGAATTCCCTGACGAGCAGCCCCTTGTGGAGGAGAAGCCCGGCAGGGCAGAGGGGAGTGAACCCTACACCCCCTTACGGCAGCGTATAGGCGATCACGTAATCCCCCGGCTTCGTGCCCACCGAGCCGTGGCCGCCGGCGACGATCAGCACATATTGCTTGTCGCCGACCGTGTAGGTCATGGGCGTCGCCTGTCCGCCGGCGGGAAGGCGGGCTTCCCAGAGCTGGCGGCCGGTGGTCACGTCATAGGCGCGCAGATAGTCGTCCACCGCCGCGCCGAGGAAGGCGACGCCGCCCTTGGTCATCATCGGGCCGCCGATGCCGGGCACGCCCACCTTGAAGGGCAGCGGCAGCGGCGTCATGTCCATGACCGTGCCGTTCTTGTGCTTCCAGGCGATCTTGCCGGTGGCAAGGTCGGCGCCCGCGACATAGCCCCATGGCGGCGCCTGGCAGGGAATGCCGAGCGGCCCGAGGAACGGGCCCATATAGACGCCGTAGGGCGCGCCGTCGTTGCGGTTGAGGCCCTGTTCGGAACCCTTTTCGTCCTGCCCCTTCGGCGGCACCTGGTCGCGCGGCACGAGGCGGGAGGTGAAGGCGAGGTAGGTCGGCATGCCGAACATCACCTGCCGCTCGGGATCGACCGCGACCGAGCCCCAGTTGAACGTGCCGAAATTGCCGGGATAGACGATGGTGCCCTGGAGCGAGGGCGGCGTGTAGCGGCCCTCGTATTTCATCGACAGGAAGTCGATGCGGCACATCATCTGGTCGAACATGGTGATGCCCCACATGTTCTTCTCGGTCAGCGGATCGGGCATGAAGGTGAGGTCGGAGACCGGCTGGGTCGGCGCGGAGAAATCCTCCGGGATCGCGCCGGTCGGGGCGGGCACTTCCTTGACCGGGATGATCGGCTCGCCGGTGCGCCGGTCGAGCACGTAGATGTCGCCCTGCTTGGTCGCGCCGACGAGGGCGGGAACGGTCGCCCCGTCCCGGGTGATGTCGATCAGCGCCGGCTGGGCGGGCACGTCCATGTCCCACAGGTCATGATGCACCGTCTGGCGCACCCAGCGCAGCGCGCCGGTCTTGATGTCGAGCGCGACGATGGAGGAGGAGAACTTCTCCACATTCTCGCTGCGCCCCATGCCGAGCTGGTCCGGCACCTGGTTGCCGAGCGGGACATAGACCAGGCCGAGCGCCTCGTCATAGCTGAACACCGACCAGGAATTCGGCGAGTTGACGGTGTAGACCTGTCCCTCGGGCAGCGGCGTCGTCACGTCCGGATTGCCGGAATCCCAGTTCCAGACCAGCGCGCCGGAATTGACGTCGAAGGCGCGGATGACGCCCGACTGCTCCTTGGTGGAATAGTTGTCGTTCACCGCCCCGCCGATGATGATCTTGCCGTCGGTGATGACGGGCGGCGAGGTGGAGTAATAGTAGCCGGCTGGATTGTAGGGCATGCCCTTTTCGAGATGCAGCACGCCGTTCTCGGCAAAGCTGGTGCAGACGTCGCCGGTCTCGGCGTCCAGCGCGATCAGCCGGGCGTCGGAGGTCGGCAGGTAGACGCGCGTGGCGCAGGCGGTGCCGGCGGTGGCGGCCGGATCGGCATAATATGTCACGCCGCGGCAGGTCTGGTGCTGGCGGTCCGGGTTCATGCCGGAATTGGAATCGTATTTCCACTTCTCCTTGCCGCTTGCCGCGTCGAGCGCGATCGCCCAGTTGTGCGGGGTGCACATGTAGAGCGTGTCGCCGACCTTCAGCGGCGTCACCTGGTAGGTGGTCTCTCCGACGTCCGCCGGCTGCTTCACGTCGCCGGTCTGGTACTGCCAGGCGACCTTCAGCGTGGAGACGTTGTCGGCATTGATCTGGTCGAGCGGCGAATAGCGCTGGCCGTATTGCGTGCGGCCGTACTGGTGCCATTCGCCGGCCGGCACGTTGCCGCCGAGCGCGGGCGTCGCATTGGCGATCTCCTTCGGCAGGCTGCCGGCAAGGTCGTGCGGGTCCTGCGTCATCGAATAGCCGGCGACCGCGATGGCGACGAGGACGGCGACGGCAAGCGGCATCGCCGAGGCGGGGTAGGGCGTGCCGGTGGGGCTCGCAAAACCGAGCGGCCGGCGGATGGCCGGCAGCATCAGCCACAGGCCGAGCAGCACGATGACGCCGCCGCGCGGGCCGAGCTGCCACCAGTCGAAGCCCACCTCCCAGACCGCCCAGCCGAGCGAGCCGAGGACGATGAGGGCATAGAGCCAGAGCGCCGCCGCCGAGCGGCGGAAGAGCAGGGCGGCGGTGACGAGGAAGGCAAGGCCGGTGACGAGATAGTAGGGGCTGCCGCCGAGCGACAGCAGCCACCCGCCTCCGCCCGTCAGCACCAGTCCTATGATGGTGAAGAGGACAGCGGTCAGCGTGAGCAACATGATGATCTCCGTGGTTATGCCGGCCGGGGAGATGCCGACATGACGTCCGGCTCAAGGAGGGACGTTTGTGAAACTAGGGCACAAGCGTGACGCTTCAATGCTGCCGCATTTCAAGTTTCGGAGCAATCTATAGGTGTGTTTTCTCCTATGTGCCGCAGAAGGTTGCCGTCACCTCCTCGCCCGGTTTCGGCGGCTGCGCATAGGCGTCAAAGGCCGGCTGGTCCTCGTAGGGGCGGGCAAGCACGTCGTTGAGCGCTTCGAACAGCGAGAAATCGCCATGATCGATGGCCTCCGTCAGGGCTTCCTCGACCTTGTGGTTGCGCGGGATGAAGGCCGGGTTGACCCGGCGCATCGCCGCCGTGCGCGCCTGCGGGGAGGTTGCCTCCCGCGACAATCGCTCGCGCCAGACGGCGAGCCACGATGCAAGGGCGCCCGGATCTTCGAGCAGCGCGCCGAGCGCGGCATCCCCGCGGCTGTCTTCCGCCGCATCCGCCAGCCGGCGGAAGGCCAGCGTATAGTCAGCCTTCTGCTCGTAAAGCAGGATGAGCAGGTCGCGGATCAGCGCCTGGTCGCCCTCTTCCTCATGATCACCGAGGACGATCTTGGCGCGGATGACATCTTTCCAGTGCTCCTGGAAGCGCTCCATGAAGCGTCCGACGGCCGCGTTCGCCGCTTCCACCGCCTTGTCCTGGTCTTCGTCGAGGACGGCGAGCATCGCCTCGGCGAGCCGGGCGATGTTCCACTGGCCGATCATCGGCTGGTTGCCGAAGGCATAGCGGCCGCCATGGTCGATGGAGGAATAGACGGTGCGCGGATCGTAGCGGTCCATGAAGGCGCAGGGGCCGAAATCGATGGTCTCGCCCGAGATCGTCATGTTGTCCGTGTTCATCACGCCATGGATGAACCCGACGCCGAGCCACTTGGCGATCAGCGCCGCCTGCCGCTCGGCCACCGCGTCGAGCAGCGCGAGATAGGGCTTTTCCGCGCGCTTCAGCTCGGGATAGTGCCGCTCGATGACATGGTCCGCCAGCACGCGCACGTTTTCGGTATCGCCGCGCGCGGCAAAGAACTGGAAGGTGCCGACGCGGATATGGCTGGAGGCGACGCGGGTGAAGACCGCGCCCGGCAGCACCCGGTCGCGATAGACCGGCTGGCCGGTGGAAACGGCCGCGAGCGCCCGCGTCGTCGGGATGCCGAGCGCATGCATCGCCTCGCTGATAATATATTCGCGCAGCACCGGCCCGAGCGCCGCCCGCCCGTCGCCGCGGCGCGAATAGGGCGTCTGGCCCGCGCCCTTGAGCTGGATGTCGCGGCGCTTGCCGGCGCGGTCGATCACCTCGCCGAGCAGGATCGCCCGCCCGTCGCCGAGCTGCGGCACGAACTGGCCGAACTGGTGGCCGGCATAGGCCATGGCGAGGGGCAGGGAGCCGGGCAGGGGCGTGTTGCCGGAGAAATAGGCCGCGCCGTGCCGCTCCAGCGCATCGGCGTCGAGCCCGAGCTCCTCGGCGAGCGCCCGGTTGAACTTGATCAGCCGCGGCGCTTCCACCGGCGTCGGATCGACCGGCGCGAAGAAGGCGTCCGGCAGCCGCGCATAGCTGTTGTCGAAGGGAATGGGGCGGGTCTTGTCCGCCGCTGCCGTCGTCGTACCGCTCATGATCTCCGTCCCTTGCTGCCTTTCCTATCAGATAGGGTGTCGCGGGGCGGAGCGAAAGGTTTTCGTGTTTTGTCGGAGAATTGCGGTAACGCCCCTGCTTCGCGGGCCCACCCCCTCTGCCTGCCGGCATCTCCCCCACAAGGGGGGAGGAAGCAGCAGGCTTGCTCACCGTTCAAAATTGAAGGCCACCGGAGCGGCAGTTCAAGTCCCTCCCCCTTGTGGGGAGGGATTTAAGGGAGAGACCTTCCCGTCCGCCCCCTACATCTTCCCCGCCACCTTGATCGCGAAGGCATATTCGAAGGCGATCTCCTCCAGCCGCTGGAAGCGGCCCGAAGCGCCGCCGTGGCCGGCGCCCATATTGGTCTTGAGGAGGATGGGCTCGCTGCCCGTCGTGTTCTCGCGCAGGCGCGCCACCCATTTGGTGGGTTCCCAGTAGGTCACGCGCGGATCGGTGAGGCCGGAAAGGGCGAGGATGGCGGGGTAGGGCTTTTGCCCGACATTGTCATAGGGCGAATAGCTCGCCATCAGCTGGTAGAAGTCCTTGCTCTCGATCGGGTTGCCCCATTCGGGCCATTCCGGCGGGGTGAGCGGCAGCGTGTCGTCGAGCATCGTGTTGAGCACGTCGACGAAGGGCACGGCGGCGATGATCCCGCCGAACTTCTCCGGCGCCATGTTGGCGATGGCGCCCATCAGCATGCCGCCGGCCGAGCCCCCTTCGGCGACGATGTTCGCGTAGGACGTGAACCTCTCCTGATTCAGATAGTCCGCCGCGGCGATGAAGTCCTTGAACGTATTGGTCTTCTTGTCCATCTTGCCGTCTTCGTACCAGGCAAAGCCCTTGTCCTTGCCGCCGCGGATATGGGCGATGGCATAGACGAAGCCGCGGTCGACCAGCGACAGGCAATTGGTGTTGAAGGACGCCGGGATGGTGATGCCGTAGGCGCCGTAGCCGTAGAGAAGGCACGGCGCGGAACCGTCGAGCGGCGTGTCCTTGCGGTAGAGGAGGGTGACGGGCACCTTTTCGCCGTCCCATGCGGGGGCGAAGACGCGGCGGGTGACATAGTCGTCAGGGTTGTGGCCCGAGGGGACCTCCTGCGTCTTCAGCAGCCTGCGCTCGCGCGTCGCCATGTCGTAGTCGAAGAGCTGCGAAGGCGTCGTCATCGAGGAATAGGAGAAGCGGATGACGTCGGTGTCGTATTCCGCCGCGCCCGAAAGGCCGAGCGAATAGGCCTCCTCGGCAAACGCGATGGCATGTTCCGCGCCGCTCTCGCGTTCGCGCACCACGATGCGCGGCAGGCCCTCGTGGCGCTCCAGCCAGACGAGGTGGCGGGCAAAGGCCATGTGGCTGAGGATCAGCGTGCCGGGGCGGTGCGGCACGACCTCGGTCCAGTTCTCCCGGCCGGGCGCCGTTACCGGCGTCTGCATGATCTTGAAGTCCTTCGCGCCGTCGGCATTGGTGAGGATGTAGAAGACGTCGCCGCCCTCCGTCATCGAATATTCGAGGCCCGTCTGGCGCGGGGTGACGACGACCGGATTGGCCGTCAGGTCCCTGGTCGAGAGGAGGCGGTACTCGCTCGTCTCGTGGTCGTGGATGTCGATATAGATGAAGTCGTCGAGCAGCGACCCGCCGACCGACATGAAGAAGCCGGCGTCCTTCTCTTCGTAGACAAGCCGGTCGTTCTCCTGCCGCTCGCCGAGGATGTGGTGGTAGATCTTCGAGGGGCGATGGTTCTCATCGAGCGCGGTGTAGAAGAAGCTCTTCGCATCCGGCGCCCAGACGCCGCCGCCGCCCGAATTGACGATCTCGTCGGCATGGTCCCTGCCGGTCGCAAGATCGCGCACCTTTAGCGTGAAATATTCCGAGCCCTTGTCGTCGTAGCCCCAGATGCCGACGGAATGGTCGGTGGAATGGTCGATACCGGAGAGGCGGAAATAATCCTTGCCTTCGGCCTCCCTGTCGCCGTCGAGCAGGACGGTGCGTGTCCCCCCGTCGCGCGGCTCGCGGAAATAGCGCGGCTGCTCGCCGCCGGTGACGAAGGACGTGCCGTAGGCGAACGGGCCGTCCTTGACCGGCACGGAGCTGTCGTCCTCCTTGATGCGCCCGCGCATCTCGGCGAACAGCGTCTTCTGCAGCGCCTCGGTATCGGCCATGGCGGCGGCCATATAGGTGTTCTCGGCCTCCAGATGGGCGCGGATCTCCGGCTGGAGGATGGAGGGATCCTTGAACATCGCCTGCCAGTTCTCGTCGCGGAACCAGGCATAGTCGTCGGTGCGGGTGATGCCGTGGCGGGTGTCGGAAACGGGCTTCCTGGCGGCGACGGCGGCGGCGGGCAGGTTTTTGAAGACGGACAAGGGCTCACTCCGCAAATCGGTAGATGGGAATGAGACAGATAGAGAGCCCCGTCCACCGCATCAAGCGGCAAGCTCGCGCGCATGCGAAAGCGCCGGAAGGGGCGCGCGGCATGCCGGCAGGGGCGCGAAGGGAGGCCCCTTTAGAAAGGGGGCTTTGGTTCCGAAGGGAAAATGGCACCGAGCGCGCCCATCAGCTGGACGGCTCTTTCATCGGTCAGCCTGTAGAAAATCTGCTTGCCTTCCCGGCGCGATTCGACCAGTCCCGCCTCGCGCAGCACGTTGAGCTGCTGGGACAGGGTGGGTTGGTGAACGCAAAGTTCCTCTTCCAGTTCGCTGACAGAGGCTTCTTTTTCGCAGAGTGTACAGACCAGCATAAGTCGGGCCGGGTGGGCCAGTGACTTCAAGAGGCTGGCGACTCTTGCCGCACGAATGGCCCGGGCCCGCGAGGCAGGCATTGCCTCCCGGAACGGGATGATGACCACAGGATACTCCGTACATTAGCAGTCTATTTTATATTATACCATATGTTAACCAAGAACCAAGCGCGTCAGCCCGGCAGGTTGGGCTTGGCCTTGCGTTTTGCGGGGCGCAGCTCGTCGGCGATGGTCATGCCGATGATGGAAAGGGGCAGGGCCAGCATCGCGCCGGCGGCTCCCCACATCCAGGTCCAGAAGATGATGGCGGTGAAGATGATGAAGGCGTTGACCTCCAGCCGCTTTCCCATCACCGCCGGCATGATGAGGTTCTCCATGGTCAGGTGCACCAGGAAGAAGGCGAGCGCCGGCAGGAGGCCCATGGTCAGCGTCTCGTGCGTCAGGAGGCCCGCTACGGCGAGCGAGATCGTCATCAGCGTGACGCCGAGGAACGGCACGAAGCTGGAGATGAAGGCGAAGAGCCCCCACAGCGCCGGCATGGCGAGCCCGCCGCCCCAGGTGATCAGCGCCGTGACGACGCCGAGCGCCGCATAGACCAGCGAGGCCGTGGCGAAATAGTAGCCGAGCGCGCTGTCGATGGCGTTCATGATGCGGATGGTGGTCAGCCGCTGGTTGCGGCGCGGAAAGGCCATGATGATCATCTGCCGCAGCTTCAGCCGCGCCGAGAGGAAGAGCACCAGGGCGGCGAAGAAGATCATGCCCTGCAGAAGGGCGGGCGTCAGGCTGCCCGACACGATGCTGAGCACGCTGCCGGTATTTTCCAGCACCTTTTCCATCGACATCTGCCCGCTCTCGAACATCTGCGGGCTGATGTTCAGCCAGCCGAAGCGGGAAAAGAGCGGCGTGATGCGGTCATAGGCGCCGCGCACGAGGTCCGGTGCGTTGGCGGCGAGCTGGGCGATCGGATCGGCAAGCATGCCGGCCACGAAGAAGACGCCGAGCCCGAACAGCCCCGCCAGCAGCAGCGCGGTGGGCAGCGGCGGAATGCCGAGGTCGTTCAGCTTTTCCGCCGCCACGCCGAAGATGAGGCCGGTCACGACGGCAAGGCAGAGCGGGGTGAGGATCGGCGCCATGAGATAGACGACGCCCATCGCCATGATGAAGAAAATACCGATGGCCGCCCAGGCGGCGGCGATGTCGAGCCCGTAGCGGCGCGGCTTGCCGGCGGCAGCCTCTCCGTCCGGCTCGATGCTGCCCTGCAAGAGCCGGCGTTCGGCCGGTTTTCCGGATATGTCATGCATGGCGCACCCCTCGATTTCGCGCTACAAACGCGGGTCGCGACGATAAGTTCCAGCAATGACTCATGAAACCTTGGGTAGGTTGCAGCCCGTCGTCAAATAGACATATTGCGCGCTAACCCCGAATTAAGACGTCAGGCATGACGCCAAGAAGAGGAGGCAGAGAGTTGAAACCGCATGCAATCGGGCTCCATATCGCCCTTTGCACTCTTGCGTTCGCACCGCTTTTCGCCGAGCCCGCCATGGCGATAGACACCCGCGTGCGCAACCAGTTGCAGAAGCTGACCCCGGACGAACGGCTGGAGCAGCGCTGCGATATCGAGGCGATGGACGAGATCAGCGGCGCCAGGGCCGGCTTCCGCCCGGACAAGGTGATCGCCTACGCCTTCGGCGACCCCAAGCTCGACGGCACGACCTTCAAGACGAAGGGCGCCGTCTTCCGCAGCAAGGGCGAATGGTATCGCCTGTCCTACAAATGCGAGGCGAGCTCCGACCGGCTCGACATCCACGCCTTCAAGTACAAGATCGGCGACCAGGTGCCCCACGAGGACTGGGCCGAGCATTATCTCTACGATTGAGATCGCCGGTAACTTTTGAATGATCGGCCTCTCCCTGCCGGCAGGCCGGATGAGGGGCGGCATACGCGTCTGCCCCGTCCGATGGTTCAGGCCGAAAGCCTCAGACCGATCCCCCACGGATCGACCAGCGAGACCGTGCCGTCCGAGCGGGTGGTGGGAATCGCCAGTTCGTCGAGCTTTTTCGTCGCTGCTTCCAGCTTCGCCGCATCGTTGAAGCGGATCGTGTAGTCCGAAAGGCCGGTCATGCCGCCCTCGCGCTTCGGCTGGCCGCGTGAATTCCAGACATTCGCCGCGACATGGTGGTGATACTTGCCGGTGGCGAAGAAGCTCGCGCCCGGATAGCGCGCCATGACGTCGAGGCCGAGCACGTCGCGGAAGAAGGCGTCGGCCTGCGGGATATCGGAGACCTGCAGGTGGATATGGCCGATGACGGTGCCGTTCTCCTGCCCCGTCCAGCCGTCCTTCGGCGCCTCGTCGTAGAGCGCCTGCAGGTCGAGCCGGTGCGTCGCCATCTTCACCGTGCCGTCCGGCACATAGGTCCATTCGGCGCGGTCGCGGTCGCGATAGATTTCGATGCCGTTGCCTTCCGGGTCGTCGAGATAGATCGCCTCGCTGACCAGGTGATCGGACGCGCCGGTCAGCGCCACGTTGTTATGGGCGGCATGGGCGAGCCAGCGGCCGAGTTCCCTGCGGTTCGGCACGAGGAAGGCGGTGTGGAAGAGGCCGGGCGCGTTGCGCGGCGCGCGGGCGGCGTTGCTGCCCGTCGTCAGCGTGAGCAGCGGCCGTTCGCCGACGCCGAGCGTCTCGCCCGAGGCCGATCCGTCGAGCACCGAGAGGCCCATGACCTTCTGGTAGAAGGAAGATACCATCGGCAGGTCGATCACCGTCAGGTGCGAATGGTCGACGAAGGCCGGCATGTCGACGGCGTGGCTGGCATTGTCTGTCATGGATGCGGTCTCCGCGCGAAGGGGCCCGGCCTTGCCGGCGGCGATGCCCGCGGCGGCGGCGCCGAGGAATGTCCGTCTGTCGAGGTCCGTCATGATATGATCCCTGTCTCGGTTTCCCTCGGAAACCGTTCTGTCGGGAGGAATATGGCGGAGCCGCAGCGTTCACGAAAGATGGAGTTTCGGCGATTTACCGTCAACATGGCGTTGACGAAGCGCGGCCGGGACTTGATTCCGATCAATGCCGTTCGGCAATCGCAATGCCAGTTTCACGCCCATCGAGAAAAGGAGACCCGCATCGTGAAGGACCTGGCGCATTACAAGGATATTCTTCTCACCCGCAAACGCGAGCTTTACGGCCGCCTGAACAGGATCGAGAAGGATCTCGACACGCTCAAGAGCGGCGACAGCGGCGACCGCGCCATCGAGCGCGAGAACGACGAGGTGCTGGAAGAATTCGGCACGACGGGCCTCAAGGAGCTTGAGGCCATCGAGGCCGCCCTCGACCGCATCGCGGCGGGCACCTTCGGCACCTGCGCCAAGTGCGGCGAGCCGATCTCGCCCGCGCGCCTTGCGGCCGTGCCGCATGCTGCCCTGTGCGAGGAATGCATCGCGCGGCAGTGAGAGCGGGCTCCATGTCGCGCGGCAAACTTTCGTGATGGCCGCGCGGCGCGGGAAATCTTGCCTGCGAGGCGAAAACGCGACACCATGAGGAGAGGTTATCGCAGGCAGGACACCCATGGAAATCAAGGGCATCAAATGGGACTATGACCGCTACGAGGTGATCGCCGACGGCATCGTGCATGGCGTCGGGGTGGTCTTCGCGCTGGTCGGCGTCACCGCTCTCATCTTCTACGCCACGGTCTGGGCGACGAGCGGGCAGCTGGCCGCGGCCTGGATCTACGGCATCGGCCTCGTCCTCGCGCTGGCGACGTCCTTCGCCTACAATCTCTGGCCGGTCTCGACGGTGAAGTGGCACCTGCGCCGCTTCGACCATTCGGCGATCTTCGTGCTAATCGCCGCCACCTATACGCCCTTCCTGCAGCGCGGTATCGAGGATCCGTTCCTCGCCGGGATGCTCGTCTTCATCTGGGTGATGGCGGGGGCGGGCGTGGCGCTGAAGTTCCTCTTTCCCGGCCGCTACGACAGGCTGGCGATCCTCATCTATCTCGGCATGGGCTGGAGCGGCGTCTTCGCCGCCGGCCCGCTGCTGACGCATCTTTCCGTCGCCACCCTGACGCTGATCGTCGTCGGCGGCCTGCTCTATTCGGTCGGCGTCATCTTCCATGTCTGGGAGCGCCTGCGCTTCCAGAACGCCATCTGGCACGCCTTCGTCGTCGCGGCCGCGGCCGTCCACTATTCGGCCGTCGTCACCAGCGTCGTTTCCGGCATCTGATCCCGCTTACTGCGCGGCCGGCGCGGCGCCCTGCGCGCTGGAGCAGCCCTCCGCCGGACGCAGGGTTTTCACAAGTTTGCTGACGATGGGGGAATATTCCGGCTTCGATGCCTTTGGAAACTCCAGAACAAAGGACGAGACGGAATCGTCGCAGAGCCGGATCACGCGATGATAGAAGATCGTGTTGCCGCGTGTGCCCGACAGGCTGGCCCAACCGTTTGTCTCTCGGTCATAGCTGATGTCCCAGCCTTCTCTCCGGTAGGTCTCCCGCCGGCCGGCGACCTCGTCCTTGAAATCCCCCTCCGCGAGATAATGCCCCCAGACGGCAAGCGTCGCCGCGCCGCGCGCATAGGTGCGTCCGTCGCCATTGTCGGCCTCCTGCACCATCGCGAAGCCCGGGGGGATCTCGACGGCGAAGCCGAAGCGCGGATTGGCATAGGGCTCCCAGCCGGCGGCGAGGGCTGCGGCGGGAAGAAGGAGAAGGAAGAGGAAAAGGAAGCGTTGCACGGCGGTCTACTCGTCGATGATGTTCTGCGGGGAACGGATGAGAGCGGGCGTTTCATCGACCTGCCGTTGAAGCAGGCTGGACAGCTTTCCCGCTCCTCCTGTATGGCATGGGCAAAGGCAGGGGGGAACCATGGACATCACGATACGCGACGCCGCGGAGGCCGATCTCCCCGGTATCATGGACATCTACAACGATGCCGTCGCCAACACGACGGCGATCTGGAACGAGGCCGTGGTCGACCTCGAGAACCGCAGGGCGTGGTTTTCCGCCCGCCGCGAGCGCGGCTTTCCGGTCCTCGTCGCGGTTCGCGGCAAGCAGGTGCTCGGCTATGCCTCCTACGGCGACTGGCGCGCCTTCGACGGCTTCCGCCACACCGTGGAGCACTCCGTCTACGTGCAGAAGGATGCGCGCGGCACAGGCACCGGCAAGCGCCTCCTGAAAGCGCTGATCGACCGGGCGGGCTTCAATGGCATCCATGTCATGGTGGGCTGTATCGAGGCGGAGAACACCGCCTCGATCAGACTGCACGAAAAGCTCGGCTTTCGCGTCGTCGGCCGCTTCAGCGAGGTCGGCATCAAGTTCGGCCGCTGGCTGGACCTGACCTGCATGGAGCTGAAGGTTCCGGCACGCTGATTGGAGCGTCTCCGCTTTTCTCCGAACCGCAAAACCGCTTCGCACTTTTGCTGGAAATGCTCTAGTCCTCGTCGAAGCTGAGCGCCACGCCGTTCATGCAGTAGCGCAGGCCTGTCGGCGGCGGGCCGTCCGGGAAGACGTGGCCGAGATGGGCGTCGCAATCCGCGCAGCGGATTTCCGTGCGCGTCATGCCGTAGGAATAGTCGGAATGATCCGTGACCGCGCCGGGCTCGATCGGCTGGTAGAAGCTCGGCCAGCCCGTGCCGGAATTGTACTTCGCCTCGGACCGGTAGAGCGGCCTGTTGCAGCAGATGCAGCGATAGGTGCCCTTCTTGGAAAGGTCGAAGTCGGGGCTGGAGAAGGCGCGCTCGGTGCCGTGCTCGCGCGTGATCCGGAACTGCTCCGGCGTCAGAACCTGCCGCCATTCTTCCTTGGTCTTGTTAACCTTCAACGTCGTCGTGTCGCTCATGGCGTCCTCCTGTCGAGCCATAGATAAGACGGCGATTGTGGCAAGACAATTGGCGGCTGCGCGAATGTCGGACTCGCAATCCGGCGTCCCGCATATTAAAGTAATACCGATGAAGGACGAGGTATTACGATGGGTGCGACGGTAACGAGCAAGGGGCAGGTGACGATCCCCAAGAGCGTGCGCGACTTTCTCGGCATCGGTCCCGGCAGCAAGGTCGAGTTCCGCCGCGCCGCGGATGGCAGCGTCGTCGTCGTTCCGCTCGGAAAGGCGCGACCGGAAAGGCGCTTCGCGCATCTGCGCGGCCATGCCGGCGCCGGGCTGACGACCGACGAAATCATGGCGCTCACCCGCGGCGAAGACTGACCCCCGTGTTCCTGGTCGACACCAACGTCCTGCTCGATCTGGTGACCGGCGATGCCGTTTTCGCCGACTGGTCGGTGGCGGCGCTGGAGGGGGCGGCGCTGCTCGGTCCTCTCGCCATCAACGATGTGATCTATGCGGAACTTTCCGTGCGCTACCGCGACATCGCCGATCTCGATGCGATGATCGCGGCCGCCGCGCTCGAGCACCTTTCCATCCCGCGCGAAGCGCTTTTCCTCGCGGGCAAGGTCTTCCACGCCTACCGCAAGGCGGGCGGCAGCCGGACGGGCGTCCTGCCGGACTTCTTCATCGGCGCCCACGCCGCGGTGGCGGGACTGACCCTCATCACCCGCGATGTCGGGCGGTACCGCACCTATTTTCCCGACCTCGATCTTCGCACCCCCGCCGCGCCGGACGATCAAGCTGGGTAAAAACGCCGCGCCCCTGCCGGTGAGGGGTGGCGAATTCGTGCAGGGCCACGTAGAAACGACGCTCTGGCCTTTTTGAAGGATAACGACGGGCGAAGCCCGCGGATGGGGAGAGGGGATGACGCCGGACACGATGGGCCTGACTTTCGTTGCCTTCTGTCTGCCGTTTCTCGGCGCGCTGATCGCGCCCGCCCTCACGCGGCTCCTCGGCCACAATGCCGCCTGGCCGCTGGCGCTCGTCCCGCTCGCCGTCTTCCTGCATTTTCTCGGCTTCAACGCGGAGGTTTCGCATGGCGAGGTCATCACCGGCGGCTATGCCTGGGTGCCGTCCTACAATGTCAGCTTCTCCTGGCTGATCGACGGCCTGTCGCTCGCCTTCCTGCTGCTGATCTCCGGCATCGGCACGCTGATCGTGCTCTATGCCGGCGGCTACCTGAAGGGGCATCCGCACCAGGGGCGGTTCTTCTCCTTCATCCTGATGTTCATGGGCTCGATGCTCGGGCTCGTCGCCTCCGACAGCTTCCTGATGCTCTTCGTCTTCTGGGAGCTGACCTCGATCACCTCCTTCCTGCTGATCGGCTTCGACCATACACGCGCGGCCGCGCGCCGCGCGGCGCTGCAGGCGCTGGTCGTCACCGGCGGGGGCGGGCTCTTCCTGCTCGCCGGCCTGCTGCTCATGTGGGACGTCACCGACGTCACGCAGCTCTCGCTGCTGATGTCCTTCGGCGATGAGGTGCGCGCGAGCCCCTTCTACCTGCCGCTGTTCTTCCTCATCCTCGGCGGCGCCTTCACCAAGTCGGCGCAGTTCCCGTTCCATTTCTGGCTGCCGAACGCCATGGAGGCGCCGACGCCGGTTTCGGCCTACCTGCATTCGGCGACCATGGTGAAGGCCGGCATCTATCTCCTGATGCGGCTCAACCCGGTGCTTGGCGACACGCTGGCCTGGGAGACGATCCTGCCGGCCTTCGGCGGCCTGACGCTGCTTGTCGGCAGCGTGCTCGCCATCCGCCAGAGCGACCTCAAGCTGATGCTCGCCTATACGACGGTCGCCTCGCTCGGCCTCCTGGTGCTGCTGACCGGCTTCGGCTCGGAATATGCGGCGGCGGCCGCCGCCCTCTATCTCGTCGCCCATTCGCTCTTCAAGGGCGCGCTCTTCATGGTCGCCGGCATTATCGACCACGAGACCGGCACGCGTGACATCACGAAACTGCGCGGGCTCGCCCGCGCCATGCCCGTCACCTATCTCGCCGCGCTCGTCGCCGCGCTCTCCATGGCGGGCCTGCCGCCCTTCTTCGGCTTCCTCGCCAAGGAGGAGATCTATGTCGCGCTTGCCGGCGGCAATCTCCGCGCCATCGCCTTCACGCTGGCGGCCATTATCGGCAACGGCCTGATGTTCGCCGTCGCCTTCGCCGTGGCGCTGAAGCCCTTCCTCGGCGCGCCCGTCGAAACGCCGAAGAAGCCGCATGAAGGCCCCTTGCTGCTCTGGGCCGGCCCGATGCTGCTGGCGATCAAGGGGCTGACCATCGGCGTCTTCTCCGCCACGGCCCATGCGCTGCTGACCTCGCCGCTCGCCTCGGCCATCGCCGGCAAGCCGGAGGTCGTCACCGTCTCGGCCGTGCCGCATGTCGGCATGCCGCTTCTCCTCTCCGCCGTCACGGTCGCCTTCGGCGTCGTCGTCTTCCTGTCGCTCGACAAGGCCCGCGCCGCCGCGGACCGGCTGGTCGAGGACATCGGCTGGGGGCCGGACAGGGGCTTCGACCAGGTGATGGCCGGGCTGGTTCGCGGCGCATCGCTCGTCACGCGCCTCACCCAGCCGGGCCGGATGGAAATCTACATGACCGCGACCTTCGCGGCGGTTGCGCTGGCGCTCCTCGTGCCGCCCGCCGTCTATGGCGAATGGCCGCGCCTGCCGGTCTGGCCGGCCGGCATGCCGTTCCATGAGCTTGCGGTCGTCGTGCTCGCCGTCGTCGGCATCGGCGCGGTGCTGACGGCGAAGAGCCGCCTCACCGCCATCGTCGCGCTCGGCATCCAGGGTTTCTGCGTCGCGCTGCTCTTCCTGCTCTTCGGCGCGCCGGACCTTGCCTTCACCCAGTTCATGATCGAGACGCTTTCCGTCGTCATCCTCGCCCTCGTCATGACGCGCCTCCGGCTGACGCCGCGCGACCACCGGCCGCTGAGGGAAAAGATCCCGGATGCCGCCATCGCTATAGCCTGCGGCCTCGGCTTCGCGCTCTATCTGCTGAAAGTCACGCAGGGCCGCTTCGACACGGCGCTCACCGATTTCTTCAACCTCTATTCGAAAACCATCGCCCACGGCGCCAATGTGGTGAACGTCATCATCGTCGATTTCCGCGGCACGGACACGCTCGGCGAGATCGCCGTCGTCATGGTGACGGGGCTGGCGATCCTGTCGATCATCCGCATCCGCAAGGGCGGCAGGGCGAGGGGGGACGCATGATGGCGCGTCTACACGTTCGGATGGCCTCCCGGTTGTCTTCCTTGCAATGCTGGGAGGATCGCGCGTTGCCACATCTTCCTTCTCCCCGCTTGCGGGGAGAAGGTGCCGGCAGGCGGATGAGGGGCGGGCGGGCAGCGCTCCCGCCGCTGTCGGGGCTCATCGGTCGGCGCTGCCCCTCATCCCGCTGCCGCGACCTTCTCCCCGCAGGCGGGGAGAAGGGGCTTCCGGTTCCCCGGCTGCGCTCCTGCCTTGGCCGGAAGGCGTTCGGGCACGCCGCCCCCGGAGGCGTCCACCCATGAACACCCTCATCTTCCGCACCGTCGCGCCGTTCCTCACCGCCCTCATGGTGCTCTTCTCGATCTTCGTGCTGCTGCGCGGCCACAACGAGCCGGGCGGCGGCTTCATCGGCGGGCTGATCGCGGTGTCGGCGCTGGCGATCTTTGGCATCGCCAACGGCATTTCGGCCGTGCGCCAGGCGCTGTGGTTCCACCCGATGGCGATCTCGGCCTTCGGCCTCTTCATCGCCTGCATCGCCGGCCTGATGTCCATCCTCTTTGCCGTGCCCTTCATGACGGGGCTGTGGATCTATCCCTCGGTGTTCGGCGTCGAGATCCCTCTGTCCAGCGTCATGCTGTTCGATACCGGCGTCTATCTCGTGGTGGTGGGCTCGATCACCTCCATCGCGCTGGCGCTCGAGGCGGGGGACGACGTCTGATGGAAGTGCCCTTCATCCTTCTCGTCGGCCTGTTCTTCGCCGCCGCCGTCTACCTGATGCTGTCGAAGTTCCTGGTGCGCGTGCTGCTCGGCGTCGTGCTGCTCGGCAACGCGGTGAACCTCCTGCTCTTCACCAATGGCCGCATCCTGCGCGAGGTGCCGCCGATCATCCCGGCCGGGCATGACGTGCCGGCGACGCTCACCGCCAATCCGCTGCCGCAGGCGCTCATCCTGACGGCCATCGTCATTTCCTTCTCCTTCTTCGCCTTCCTGCTGGTGCTCGTCTACCGCGCCTATCAGGATCTCGGCACCGACAACGGCAACGAGATGCGCCTGGCGGAGCCGGAGGACGAACCCCTTCCGCCGACCGGCTACTGACAGGAACCGACCCGCCAATGGCCGTGAACCCGCAAGACCTTTCCGCAGCAATCGTCACGACGCCGGTCGCGACCGCCGACTGGCTGGTCGTGCTGCCCCCCGCCTGGTGCATCCTTGTCGGCGCGGTGCTCCTGATGCTGCGCAAGTCGCTGCACCTGCAGGGCTGGATCGCCGTGCCGGCGCTCGCCGTGCTCGTCGCGCTCGATGCGCTGCTGCTCGCCCATGTCGCGACGAACGGGCCGGTCACCATGGTCATGGGCCGCTGGCTGCCGCCCTTCGGCATCGCTTTCACGGCCGACCTGACGGGCGTTCTCTTCGCGCTTTCCGGCGCGGTGGTGGCGCTGGCGGGCGGCGTGCATGCGCTCGCCGATATCGACGGCAGCGGCCGGCGCTACGGCTTCTATCCGTTCCTGCTGCTGCTGATGGCCGGCGTTTCCGGCGCCTTCCTGACGGGCGACATCTTCAACCTCTATGTCTGGTTCGAGGTGCTGCTGATCTCGTCCTTCGGCCTCATCACGCTCGGCTCCGAGCCGCGCCAGATCGACGGCGCGATCAAATACGCCTTCCTCAACCTCATCGCGACGACGCTCTTCCTCATCGCCACCGGCTATCTCTACGGCGTCTTTGGCACGCTCAACATGGCCGACATCGCCGCCAAGGCGGCGGCCGGGCGTGAACACCTGCCGCTGATGACGCTCGCCACGCTCTACCTCCTCGCCTTCGGCATGAAGGCGGCGGCCTTCCCGGTGAATTTCTGGCTGCCGGCCTCCTACCATACGCCGAAGGTCGTCGTTTCCGCGCTCTTCGCCGGCCTTCTCACCAAGGTCGGCATCTATGCGCTGCTGCGCACGCTGGTCATGCTCTTTCCCGTCGAGCGCGAGGCGCTGAGCTTCGTCATCGCGCTCATCGCCGTCGCCACCATGCTCGTCGGGGCGCTCGGTGCGCTCGGGCAGAGCGATATCCGCCGCCTGCTCGGCTATGTCGTCATTTCCGGCATCGGCATCATGCTGGCGGGCCTGTCGCTCGGCAGTCCCGGCGGCATCGGCGGGGCGATCTTCTATGCGCTGCATTCCATGGTGGTCATGACCGCGCTCTACATGGCGGCGGGTCTGGCGGGACGGCTCGCCGGCTCGTTCGACCTCAACCGGCTCGGCGGGCTTTATAGCCGCTCGGCGCTTTTTTCCGCCCTGTCGCTGGTGCTGTTCTTCGCCGTCTCCGGCCTGCCGCCGTTCTCCGGCTTCTGGCCCAAGGTCATGGTGGCCAAGGCCGCCATCGACATCGGCGCCTGGTGGCTGACGGCGGCCGTCTTCCTCACCGGCTTCCTGACCACCATCGCGCTCGGCCGCGTCTTCCTCTTCACCTACTGGCGCCCCGCCGGCGAGGCCCTGCCGGCCATGGCGATCCCTATAAGCGCGCTCCTGCCGCTGGCGGCGCTGACGGCGCTCACCGTCATCTTCGGCCTCTTCCCCGAGGCGCTGCTCTCGACCGTCCAGCACGCCGCCGAGGGACTTTCCGATCCGCGGGCCTATCTCGGCTCGGTCTTTCCGGGGGTGAACTGACCATGCGGCCGACCGTCACCATCGCGCTCTTCGCCCTCGTCTGGCTCGCCGTCTCCGGCAGCTTCACCGTGCCGAACTTGCTGCTCGGCATTGCCGCCGGCGCGCTGTCGCTGTCGCTGATCCGCGGCCATATCCAGCCGGACGGCCGGCGCCTGCGGCCGCTGAAGATCCTCTCGCTGCTGGCGCTCTTCATCAAGGAGCTGGCGCTTTCCGCCTGGAAGGTCGCGGTGCTGGTGGCGAGCCCGAAAATGGCGCTGAAGCCCGGCATCTTCGCCTTCCCGCTGACGGTCGACCGGGATTTCGAGATCACGCTGCTCGCCAACCTCATCACGCTGACGCCGGGTACGCTCTCCGTCGACGTCTCGGCGGACCGCATGGTGCTCTACGTGCATGCCATCGACTGCTCCGACCCGGCCGGCGCGCGGCGCGACATCGCGAACGGCTTCGAGAGGAAGATCCTGGAGGCTTTCCGCTGATGGACGCGCAAACGATCATCTCCGCCGCCGCCGCGATCGCGCTTCTCCTGATGTGCGCGGCCTTCTTCCTGACGGCGTTCCGCGTCGTCCGGGGGCCGACGCTGCCGGACCGCATCGTCGCGCTCGACATGCTGGTCGCCATCGCCATCGGCTTCATCGCGGTCGTGGCGATCCGCACCGGCTTCAACCTCTATATCGACATCGCCATCGCGCTCGGCCTCGTCGGCTTCCTGGCGACCGTCGCCTTCGCGCGCTTCGTCATGCGCCAGGGCATGGAGGCGGGCGAGGAGAGCGAGGCACTTGCGGAAGGGCGCAAGCGGGAAAAGGCGGGCAAGCGGAGGAAACGCCGATGACGGAGATGATCCTGGCGCTCGTCGTCGCCGTCATGCTGGTGGCGGGCGGCATCTTCACCTTCCTCGCCGCCGTCGGCCTCGTGCGCCTGCCGGACGTCTATACGCGCATGCACGCGGCCTCCAAGGCCGGCACCGTGGGCTCGGGCCTGATGCTGCTTGCGGCGGGCATCCACGCCTTCGACATCGCGATCCTCACGCGGGCGCTCGCCGGCTTCGTCTTCTTCGTGCTGACGGCGCCGGTCGCCGCCCACCTCGTCGCCAAGGCCGCCCATGGCGCGGGCTATCGCCTCGCGCGCGCGACCGTGATGGACGATATGCGTGAGGCAGAGAAGCGCAACGCCAAGAAGCGTTGACATTTGGTTTATAGATCATGGCCGGAATTTGAGTATCCACTGAATTTCAGCGGATAGATTGAAGGCGTGAAAGCTCTTTCTGTGCTTTGTCAAAATAATACTGGACAATCAAACCGGGAATGATATTTCAGGCGAAGTAAAGCATTCCGGTTGATTTAGCGCCTGCATCGATTTCCTGTCTAAGTTGAGTTTCCTGCCGTAGTCGCGCGAATGCGGTATTGATGACGGCAAGAGAATCGCTGAAAACAGCGGCCGCTGTAGTGAAAAGTTATATTGGCGTAAAATGCCGCTGTTTCGAACGTCATCGTTCGCGCGAGCATCGTTTTGCCACATAATCAGCTCGAAGTAAGGCTTTATCCGGAATTCAGGAACGCGGTCGTCAGCAGCGCTTTCGACTACAACGATATCCGACAGGAGAAAGAAATGACAGAAACAACCCTTGGCGCCGGCTCCAATCTTCTCGTCGAGCTTACTGCCGATATCGTTGCGGCCTATGTCGGCAACCATGTCGTGCCGGTCTCGGAGCTGCCGGGCCTGATCGCCGACGTGCATGCGGCGCTCAACAACACCACGCAGCCCGCCGCCACCGTCGAGGCGCCCGTCGCTGCCGAGAAGCCGAAGCCGCCGGTGCCGGTGAAGAAGTCCGTGCAGAACGACTACATCATCTGCCTCGAGGACGGCCAGAAGTTCAAGTCGCTGAAGCGCCACCTGATGACCCATTACGGCATGACCCCGGAAGAATACCGCGAGAAGTGGGACCTGCCGGCCGATTACCCGATGGTCGCCCCCGCCTATGCCGAGGCCCGCTCGCGTCTCGCCAAGGAAATGGGCCTCGGCCAGCGCCGCAAGGCCGGCAAGTAATCCAGCTTACTTAGCCTGCTGCCAGTCCAAGGGCCGGTGCCGTGAGGCGCCGGCCTGATGCTGCCGGCCAGACCAAAATCTTCCCTCGTCATGCGCGGGCCCGACCCGAGCATCCACAAACCTCGGACTCAACGCCGGGGATAACGATGGGAACGAGGGTGCCGATGATCCAGGGCCGGAGCCGCAAGGCTCCGGCCTTTTGCGTTGCGGAGACGCCGGCAAGGCCGCGCTTTTCGCACAAGGCTTCGCAAGGGAAAAGGAATATAAGCCTATATCGGGGATGCCTGTCACAAATATATGAAGAAATTCAACGGATGATTGCGCCAGGGTGCTTCATTCATCCTCGCCTATCCTCTAGGGTGTATGAATAAATTCCTATCAACGGAGTGGCCAGTCATGCACCAGTTCATCGTTTCCCAGAGACGGTCGTCCCGAGCGGCACCACCTTCCGCCGGCCCCGCGCCGGAAGTCAAGGGCGCCGGATCCGGCATGGAGCCGGGCGAGGGGGCGCGTGCCGCCCGCCGGACGATGGCCGTGCAGGAGCCGCCGACGGTGCCGGCGCCCGTCGCCTGCCGCATCGTGCGCCAGCTCGTTCTGGAGATGACGGCCCTTGCGGGCGACCGCCCGCTCTGGCGCCGCGACAGCCGGCGCACCACCTGCCATGTGCGCCAGATCGCCATGTATGTCTCCCACGTCGTGTTGCGGCTTTCGCTCTCGGAGATCGGCATGGCCTTCGGCCGCGACCGCACCACGGTCGGCCATGCCTGCAACGTCGTGGAAGATCGCCGCGACGATGCCGCCTTCGACGCCTTCGTCTCGGCCATCGAGCGCGTCGTCCTTTCGGTGTTCGGCCCGGCGGGGATCGGCAGCCATGAGTGACGCGACCGAACGCAAGACCGCCGCCGACCTCGCGAAACTCCTGCGCTTCCTGCTGGCAGCCGGCGAAGCGCGCCTCGAGGGCGAGGGCACGCTTGCCGCTGCCGGCGGCAGGGGGCAGCCCGTCTCCCCCGCGATCCTCGGGGAGGCCCTCAGCCTCGGCCTCGTCCGC
>Ga0153917_1000147_pt1 | contig 66436 bp, 58 predicted proteins | sample TSFL001MetaG_FD_104695 | JGI IMG/M metagenome (GOLD analysis project Ga0153917, IMG submission 104695) | Attine ant fungus gardens microbial communities from Florida, USA - TSFL001 MetaG | ecosystem: Host-associated > Fungi > Mycelium > Unclassified | place: USA: Florida, Paynes Creek Historic...
GCGCTTGCCCTTGGCAAGCTGTGCACTATCCAGTAAGATTCGCCGTCTATTTTTCGCTGGGCGGCCTCTGAGGCTTTAGAGAATGAAAACTTTTACTGCTAAACCGGAAACAGTAAAGCGCGACTGGTACGTAGTTGACGCCGCTGGTCAGACCCTGGGTCGTCTGGCTACCGAAATCGCTCGTCGTCTGCGTGGCAAGCACAAGCCAGAATACACTCCTCACGTTGACACCGGCGACTACATCGTCGTCATCAACGCCGAGCAGGTACGTGTCACTGGTGCCAAAACTTCGGACAAGATGTACTACTCCCACTCCGGCTTCCCAGGTGGCATCAAGGAAATCAGCTTCGAGAAGCTGATCGACAAAGCCCCTGAGCGTGTCATCGAGACCGCGGTCAAAGGCATGCTGCCGAAGAACCCGCTGGGTCGCGACATGTACCGCAAGCTGAAAGTGTACGCGGGTGCTGCTCACCCACACACTGCTCAGCAGCCTCAAGAACTGAAGATCTAACGGGATAGTTCATTATGTCGGCGACTCAAAATTACGGCACTGGCCGTCGCAAGACCGCAACCGCTCGCGTTTTCCTGCGTCCGGGTACTGGTAACATCTCCATCAACAACCGTCCTCTGGACACCTTCTTCGGTCGCGAAACCGCTCGCATGGTTGTTCGCCAGCCGCTGGAGCTGACCGAGACCGTTGAGAAGTTCGACATCTACGTCACCGTCGTCGGTGGTGGTGTCAGCGGTCAAGCCGGTGCGATCCGTCACGGTATCACCCGCGCTCTGATGGACTACGACGAATCCCTGCGTGGCGCTCTGCGCCGTGCTGGCTACGTCACCCGCGACGCTCGTGAAGTTGAGCGTAAGAAAGTGGGTCTGCGTAAAGCGCGTAAGCGTCCTCAGTACTCCAAGCGTTAATACCGCTTCGGCAGTCGAAAAAAAGCCCGGTTCCTTTTATGGAACCGGGCTTTTTTTATGTCTTGAACTAACCTGTCAGCATGTCAGTGACAACTTGCCGCATAGACGCAGATCAAGCAAAGCGAGGGTTACAGCCCACTTGAGGGGTAATCACCTTGTCAGTGTGTGGACTTGTTCCTTACCATTGCGGCCAATTTTTAGTGCCACAGACATTACTAAGTAGATGCCTGATCCAACAGGCCAAGCAGCTGATGGGAGAGGACTGAATGAGCAATGACGGCGTCAACGCAGGCCGGCGCCGCTTCCTCGTAGCCGCCACATCCGTGGTAGGCGCAGCGGGGGCAGTGGGGGCTGCGGTACCGTTCGTGGGGTCATGGTTCCCCAGTGCCAAGGCGAAAGCCGCGGGTGCACCGGTGAAGGTCAATATCGCCAAGGTCGAGCCAGGTCAGCAGATGGTGGCTGAATGGCGGGGGCAACCTGTATTCATCGTGCGACGAACGCAGGAGATCCTCGCTAACCTGCAAAAAATCACGGGGGATTTGTCTGATCCTGAGTCCAAGGCATCGGTGCAGCCGGCCTACGTCGATCCGCAGAACCGATCGATCAAGCCGGAGATTCTCATCCTCGTCGGTCTGTGCACCCACCTGGGCTGTTCGCCGACCTTCCGCCCTGAAGTCGCACCGGCCGATCTTGGTCCGAAATGGGTTGGAGGCTACTTCTGCCCTTGCCACGGTTCGCACTATGACCTGGCTGGCCGCGTCTACAAGTCGCAACCGGCACCTCTCAACCTGCCAGTGCCTCCGCACTCGTATGAGTCGGACGACATCATCGTCATCGGCATCGATCAGGAGAAGGCATGATGAGCAAGTTCATGGACTGGATTGATGCTCGCTTCCCTGCAACAAAGATGTGGGAAGACCACCTGAGCAAGTATTACGCGCCCAAGAACTTCAACTTCTTGTACTTCTTCGGCTCGTTGGCCTTGCTGGTGCTGGTCAACCAGATCGTCACCGGTGTCTGGCTGACCATGAGCTTCACGCCCTCGGCGGAAGAGGCGTTTGCCTCGGTCGAGTACATCATGCGTGACGTCGAGTACGGCTGGATCCTGCGCTACCTGCATTCCACCGGCGCCTCGGCGTTCTTCATCGTGGTGTACCTGCACATGTTCCGCGGTCTGCTCTACGGCTCCTACCAGAAGCCGCGTGAGCTGGTCTGGCTGTTCGGCATGCTGATCTACCTGGCGTTGATGGCCGAAGCCTTCATGGGCTACCTGCTGCCGTGGGGTCAGATGTCCTACTGGGGGGCCCAGGTGATCATCTCGCTGTTCGGTGCCATCCCGGTAATCGGTGGTGACCTGACCCAGTGGATCCGTGGCGACTACCTGATTTCGGGCATCACCCTGAACCGCTTCTTCGCCTTGCATGTGGTTGCCTTGCCGATCGTGATCCTGGGCCTGGTGGTGCTGCATATCCTGGCGCTGCACGAGGTGGGCTCGAACAACCCGGATGGTGTGGACATCAAGAAGAAAAAGGACGAGAACGGCATTCCGCTCGATGGCATTCCGTTCCACCCGTACTACACCGTCAAGGATATCGTTGGCGTGGTGGTGTTCCTCTTCGTGTTCTGTGCGGTGGTGTTCTTCTTCCCGGAAATGGGCGGGTACTTCCTGGAAAAACCGAACTTCGAACAGGCGAACGCGTTCAAGACCCCCGAGCATATCGCGCCGGTCTGGTACTTCACGCCGTTCTACGCGATCCTGCGTGCGGTCCCCGACAAGCTGTTCGGCGTAATCGCCATGGGTGCCGCCATTGCCGTGCTGTTCGTGTTGCCCTGGCTTGACCGCAGCCCTGTGCGTTCCATGCGCTACAAGGGCTGGCTGAGCAAAGTGTTCCTGGTGGTGTTCTGCATTGCCTTCGTGATTCTCGGTGTGTTGGGTGTGCTGGCGCCTACGCCGGGTCGGACCCTGTTGTCGCAGGTCTGCACCGTGCTGTATTTCGCCTACTTCCTGCTGATGCCGTTCTACACAAGGCTCGAGAAGACCAAACCGGTTCCGGAAAGGGTGACTGGCTGATGAAAAAGCTAATTGCAGTACTGTTCCTGGCAATGATGCCCGCCTTGTCCTTCGCTGCTAGCGAACACGGCCCGGAGCTGGACAAGGTCGATATCGATCTGACCGACAAGGCTGCCATGCAGGATGGCGCGCGTACCTTCGCCAACTATTGCATGGGTTGCCACAGCGCCAAGTTCCAGCGCTATGAGCGGGTCGCCGATGACTTGGGTATCCCTCATGAGCTGATGCTCGAGAAGTTGGTGTTCACCGGCGCCAAGATCGGTGACCACATGCAGATCGGCATGCAGCCCAGCGATGCCAAGACCTGGTTCGGGGCGGCGCCGCCCGACCTGACCCTGGTCGCCCGAGTGCGTGGCACCGACTGGCTGTATACCTACCTGCGCAGCTTCTATGAGGACAAGTCGCGTCCTTATGGGGTGAACAACAAGGTGTTCCCGAACGTCGGCATGCCCAACGTGCTGGTTGGCCTGCAAGGCAACCAGGTGATCGGATGCAAGCAGGTGCAGATGGTTGTCGACGGCAAGAAGCAATTCGACCCGCTGACCGGTAGCCCGCTGACCCATGAAGCCTGTGACCAGCTGACCATCGAGCCGAAATCCGGTACCCTGACGCCTGAGCAGTTCGACGAGAAGGTCAAGAACCTGGTGACCTTCCTGGCCTATTCGGCCAACCCGGTCAAACTGGAAAGCCAGCGCATCGGTACCTATGTGTTGCTGTACCTGGCTTTCTTCTTCGTGTTCGCCTACTTGCTCAAGCGCGAATACTGGAAGGACGTGCACTGATCACGCAGTAGTTTCTGGTAGTTGAACGCGCCCTGGGGCGCTCCATCGCCGATGCGGTGGAGCCCTCCAGGGCGCGTTTGCATTTAGAGTTTCACAAAGCATCCCATGCGAGGAGGCGCTACATGGGCGCAACCAACCGGTTAGCCTGCTATTCCGACCCCGCTGATCATTATTCTCATCGGGTACGCCTTGTTCTCGCCGAGAAAGGTGTCAGTGTGCAGATCGTCGATGTCGACCCTGCGCGCCTGCCACCCAAATTGGTCGAAGTGAACCCCTATGGCAGCGTGCCGACCCTGGTCGACCGCGACCTGGCGCTGTACGAGTCGACCGTGGTGATGGAGTACCTCGAGGAACGTTATCCGCACCCCCCGCTGATGCCGGTCTATCCGGTGTCCCGGGGCAATAGTCGTCTGTTGATGCATCGCATCCAGCGGGACTGGTGCGCGCTGGCGGATACCATCCTTGATTCGCGTAGCACCGAGGCGGCGCGTGCCGAGGCACGCAAGGCGTTGCGTGAAAGCCTGACGGGTGTTTCTCCGTTGTTCGGAGAGTTTCCTTGCTTCATGAGCGAGGAGCAAAGCCTGGTCGACTGTTGTCTATTGCCCATACTGTGGCGGTTGCCGGTATTGGGTATCGAATTGCCGCGGCAGGCCAAGCCGCTGCTGGATTACATGGAGCGGCAGTTTGCCCGCGAGCCTTTCCTGGCGAGCCTGTCCGCTGCAGAACGTGAAATGCGCAAGCTTTAAGGAGCCGTTGATGAACTCCAGTCGCCCCTATCTGGTTCGAGCGCTGTACGAGTGGATCGTCGACAACGATTGCACCCCCCACATGCTGGTCAATGCTGAGTATCCAGGGGTCCAGGTTCCCCAGGGGTTCGCCAGTGATGGCCAGATCGTCCTGAACATTTCCCCCAATGCCGTGCGCAACCTGCACATGGACAACGATGCGGTGAGCTTCGAGGGTCGCTTCAGCGGCGTGGCTCATTCGCTGTTCGTGCCTGTGGGTGCGATCCTGGGTATCTATGCCCGGGAGAATGGCCAGGGTATGGTCTTCGAGCTGGAGCCGCCGTTGATGGATGGCGACGAGCTGGAAGACGACGGCGTCGAGCCGGATGACGATGGTCCGCCGCAAGGTGGCGGCCAGCCACCGCGTCCAAGTGGTCGACCCAGCCTCAAGGTGGTCAAGTAACAAAAAAAGGCGATCCGGATGGATCGCCTTTTTTTGTTGGGCTTGTGCTTACAGGTCCTGGATGCTGCGGACCTGGTCCTTGTTGATGCGGGTGCGTTTTCCGTCGAGCTGTTCGAACTCGTAGAAGCCCGCTTCGCGGTCGTACTTCGGTGTGTCGACGCTCTGGATTTCGCGGCCGTCGTTAAGGGTGATCTGGCTTGGGGTGGAGCAGCCGGCCAGGGCCGCGAAGGCGCAAATCGCGAGGGCTGGCAGCAGGGACTTCTTCATGGGTACTTCCTGGGGATGTCGAGGGTGGAACGGATCTTGGACGGCCTGAACGACTACGGGACAAACCCGCCTCCACAGGGTGAGTGGAGGTGGGTTTGTCCCGTAGTCGGGTGGTGGGTGGGGTCAGTCGATGTATTCGAACAGCTTGACGATCTTCTGCACGCCGGACACGCCCTGTACCACGCTGGTGGCGGCGTTGGCTTCTCCTTGGGTCACCAGGCCCAGCATATAGACGATGCCGTTCTCGGTGATCACCTTGATGCGGGTGCTGGGCACATTGGCATCGCCCAGCATCTGGGTCTTGATCTTGGTGGTCAGCCAGGCGTCATTGTTGCGGGCGAGGATCGAGGACGGCTGCATGACCTGCAGTTCGTTATGGACCTTCTTGACCCGTTGCACCTGGCCGGCGGTTTGTTCGGCCAGGCTCTTGAGGTCCGCGCGAGGGGTCTGGCCGGCCAGCAGGACGACGCCGTTGTAGCTGCTGACGACGATGTGCGAACCCTTGTCCAGGTCGGCGTTGGCCTTGGCGATGTTGACCGAGACCTTGGTCTCGATCAGCGAGTCGTCGATCTTGCTGCCGATGGTGCGGGTGCCGCGATCATCCTCGATGGGTGAGTTGCGGGTCGAGGTCAGTACCGAGCTGCAACCGGAAATACTCAGGCACAGGGTCAGGGCCATCAGGCCGAGGCGCTTGGGGATCATTCTTCACTCCCGAACAGTTGGCTGTCGATCAGGTCGCACAGGCAGTGGATCGCCAGCAGGTGGACTTCCTGGATTCGCGCGGTGACGTTCGACGGCACGCGGATCTCCACGTCTTCAGGCAGCAACAGCGAGGCCATGCCACCGCCGTCGCGCCCGGTCAGTGCCACGACGATCATTTCACGGTCGTGCGCAGCCTGGATCGCTTGTATCACGTTGGCGGAATTGCCACTGGTGGAGATCGCCAGCAACACGTCTCCGGGCTGACCCAGGGCGCGGATCTGCTTGGAGAAGACTTCGTTGTAGCTGTAGTCGTTGGCGATCGAGGTGAGGGTCGAGCTGTCGGTGGTCAGGGCGATGGCTGGCAGGCTCGGGCGTTCACGCTCGAAACGGTTGAGCAGTTCCGAGGAGAAATGCTGGGCATCGCCGGCCGAGCCGCCGTTGCCGCAGGCGAGCATCTTGCCCTCGTTGAGCAGCGCATTGACCATGACCAGGCTGGCTTGCTCGATGTGGGGTGCCAGGATGTCCATCGCCTGTTGCTTGGTGTCGATGCTGGCCTGGAACAGCCGGCGAATTCGGGATTGCATGTCCATCTGGTGTGACCTTAAGAGGGGCGGTGGCCAGCGCGACGCGCGACAGGAACCAGCCCGCGAAACATAGAGCTAAAAAATCGGAATGGGTTCAGCATTCGAAGGCGTTTTTCAGCCATTGCAGCGGTTGGCCCGCATGGTGGCTGCCCTGCAGGGCGACAACGTCGAAACGGCAGGGCTGTTCGGCCCAGCGTGGCTCCTTCTGCAGGAACAGGTTGGCGGCTAGCGCCAGTCGCTTCTGCTTGCGTCCATCGATGCTGCCGACGGCTCCGCCGAAGGCCGCGTGCAACCGGTAGCGGACTTCGACGAATACTACTGTATCGGCGTCGAGCATGACCAGATCGAGCTCACCGCCCTTGCATCGCCAGTTACGCGCCAGTAGCTGCAGGCCATGCCCTCGAAGAAACTCGAGGGCGTGGTTTTCCGCGGCTTGTCCGGCGCTGGAGGGCGATGCGTCAGGCATCAGCGAGGAGTGTCCGGCAGACGTTTGACCTGGCCGCCGGCGAACTCGGCCCAGGGCAGTTGGCGTTCGACGCGCTGGCTGGGGTTCATGGTCAGGCTGCCGGAGAGGCCTTCGACACGGTTGTCCGGCAGGGCCTTCAGCTGGTTCAGGCGTGGTGCCAGGCTGTAGGCGTCGACGCCCATTGCGTACAGGCGGCCAAGGCTGCCTGCGGCCTGTGGCCACTGCTGGACCACCTGCTGGCGCAGGCTGTTGGTGGTGTCGAGCAGCCATGGCGTTTCGCAGAAGCGGATGCCGTTCATGTCGTTGTACTGGTTCACGTCACCGCTGGCGCTGTACAGGTTCGAGGTGGCGTAGACCGGAACGTCACCGGCGTACTGGAAGTTCAGGGTCGGCTTGATCTGCTGCGCCTGTTGCGGGGTCGAGGCGAGGAAGATGAAGTCGATGTCCTGGCGGCGCGACGGTTGCGCGGCGATGTTGCCGCCCACGGTGCTCTGCAGGCTCTTGGCGCGGCCTTCGCTCTGGCGCAGTTGGAACAGCTCGGCGATCTGCTGGGCGAGGGCGACCGGCTGGGCGATGCGCTCGGCGGTCACCACGGTGCCGCCGTGGCCTTCCCAGTCCTGGCGGAAGGCGGAGAGTACGCGGTCGCCCCACTCGCCGCTCGGCACCAGTGCCACGGCGCGAACCATGCCGTCGGCGCGGGCGCGGCGCGAGACTTCGCGGGCTTCGTCCTCGGCGGCGAGGCCGAACTGGAACAGCTGTGGTGGTGCTTTCTGGCCCGCGTCGGCGTAGTTCAGGGCGAGGGTGGTGATCGGCAGTTGCGGGTAGGCCGCAAGCTTTTTCACCAGTGGTTTTTCCAGGGGGCCGACGACCAGTTGCACGCCGGCGGCCTGGGCCTGGCGATAGAACTCGTCGAGCGAGGTCAGGCGCGAGCTGTCGAAGACCTGTATGGCAGGTGCGGGCTGGCCGGATTGCTGGGCCTGGAAGTGGGCTGCCATGAAGCCGTCGCGCAGGGCGCGGGCGACACCGGCCAGCTGGCCTTCCTGGGGCAGCAGCAGGGCGATCTTGGTCAGCGGCTGGCTGGCCAGTTCCTTGAGCTTGGTCAGGGCGAGCGGCAATTGCTTGGCGGCTGGGTGGTCCGGGTGCTGGCCGCGCCAGGTGTCGATGGCGGCCTGCTGTTGCTCCAGGGTGCCGGCGCTCTTCACGGCCAGGGCCAGGCTGGTCCAGCCGGACAGGGTTTCATTGCCGCCCGGTTGCTGCAGTTGTTCGGCAGGCAGCGAGGCGACGAGGGCCCAGATGGCGTCGTTGTTCGCGGCGGTGGCCTTGTCGCTGAGCAGTGGGGCGAGCAGCACGCGCTGCTGGGCGGCGGCCAGTGCCTGGCCGTCGGCTTCGAGGGCGGCGGCATGGACGCTGTAGGTGCGTGCCTGCTGGCCTTTGGGCAGTTCGTCCAGGCGTTGCAGGCTCGGATGGGAGAGCGCGCTCAGGGCGGCCTTGGGCTGGTTGCGGCTCATGGCGAGCTCGGCGGCCAGGGTGCTGGCAAATACCTGCTGGGCAGGTTTGAGCGAGTCCATCGGGACCTGCTCCAGGATGCGTGCGGCGCGGGGGTAGTCCTTCTGCTTGTAGGCCAGGTCGGCCGCGCTCAGGCGCAGCAGCGCGGCATCTTCCGCGGACTTGCTGGTGGCGGCCTTGTCGAGCAGTTGCTCGATGCTGGCATCCGGGGTGCGTGGCAGTTCGCCCAGGCTGGATGAGGGCGAGCTGGCGCAGGCTGCCAGCAGGGCAGCGAAGCAGAGGGCTGTGAACGGCCGCAGGCAAGCGATCATGTAAAGGTCCTGTTACTCGATCAAGGTGGCCGGCAATTGTACCCAAGCGTCGGCCTGGGCGCGATGTTGCTGACGTGGATCCTTCACTATAGGTCGCCTCGCAGGGGGGGCGGTGAAGTTCTTTGCGCGCTGTTACGGGGGCTCGGGCTACAATGGTGCCTTTGATCCACAAGACAGGTACGCGCAGTGACTGATGTTGCAGGGGCTTCGAAATCCACGATGGGTACGCTTTATGTCGTCGCCACGCCGATCGGCAATCTCGACGACATGAGCGCCCGGGCCCTCAAGGTCCTGGCGAACGTGACGCTGATCGCTGCCGAGGACACCCGTCACTCGGTGCGCCTGCTCCAGCACTTCGGCATCGATACCCCGCTTGCGGCCTGTCATGAGCATAACGAGCGTGATGAAGGCGGGCGCTTCATCACCCGCCTGCTGGCCGGAGATGACGTGGCGCTGGTGTCCGATGCCGGTACGCCCTTGATTTCCGATCCTGGCTACCACCTGGTGCGCCAGGCGCGCGCGGCAGGGGTGCAGGTGGTGCCTGTGCCGGGCGCCTGTGCGCTGATCGCCGCGCTGTCGGCGGCGGGGCTGCCGTCGGATCGCTTCATCTTCGAAGGCTTCCTGCCGGCCAAGACGGCCGGTCGTCGTGCTCGGCTGGAACAGGTTCGGGAAGAGCCGCGTACGCTCATCTTCTATGAGGCGCCGCACCGTATCCTCGAGTGCCTGGAGGACATGGAGGCGGTGTTCGGCGCGCAGCGCCCGGCAGTGCTGGGGCGTGAGCTGACCAAGACCTTCGAGACACTCAAGGGGTTGCCCCTGGGTGAGCTGCGCGCCTTTGTCGCAGGCGACAGCAATCAGCAGCGCGGTGAATGCGTGGTGCTGGTGGGCGGATGGAGCGCGCCTGAGGATGAGCAGGCCATCAGCAGCGAAGCGCAGCGCGTGCTGGACCTGTTGCTGGCGGAGTTGCCGCTCAAGCGTGCGGCTGCGCTGGCGGCGGAAATCACCGGTGTACGCAAGAACCTGCTCTATCAAATCGCACTGGAAAAACAGAAATCCGAATAGTGGCAAAGTGACATTCTCTGATTGTGTCACTTGTTCTTGGGCGCGCCTGCCGTTAACCTTGTCGGCGGAGAGTCGATCGGACAGTCGCTGCCTTCTTTTGTTCCGCAAAAGAGGGGGGAGGAAAGTCCGGGCTCCGCAGGGCAGAGTGCCAGGTAACGCCTGGGGGGCGCGAGCCTACGGAAAGTGCCACAGAAAACAACCGCCTAAGCACTTCGGTGCCGGTAAGGGTGAAAAGGTGCGGTAAGAGCGCACCGCACGACTGGTAACAGTTCGTGGCTAGGTAAACCCCACTCGGAGCAAGACCAAATAGGGTTCCATACGGCGTGGCCCGCGTCGGAACCGGGTAGGTTGCTAAAGACGTCCAGTGATGGCCGTCGTAGAGGAATGACTGTCCTCGACAGAACCCGGCTTACAGATCGACTCTCCACCTCCTTCCTTCCCTGCTTGAATCGATAGCAGATATGTCCTGGTAATACCGAAAAAATCTTACTCTTAATAAATCACTTTAACTTCGCGCTGTATGTGTCCGCGTGTCTTTGATTTTTCTCGCCAAATTTTCCCGCCGGCAATCGTTCCACCTTCTTTTGTTGCGCTAAATCGCCGTCCTGTAAGGGATTTCCTTATGAACGCGCCTTGACGGTGTGGCGGACGGATTCCTATAGTGTGCGCAAGTGGCAGAAAGTGGGATGAAGTGGGTTTTCTGACCAGATAAAGCTAACCTCAGTGGGGAATCGCAGCCGTGTTCCGCGGAGCCAACGCCGTCAGCCTCGATGCAAAGGGCCGACTCGCCATGCCGAGTCGGTACCGTGACGAGCTCGATTCGCGTTGCAATGGTCAACTGATCGTGACCATCGACGCTGTAGACCCCTGCTTGTGTGTATACCCCCTCGATGAGTGGGAACAGATAGAAGCCAAATTGCGTGCCCTGCCGTCGTTGCGTGAGGAAAACCGCCGCCTCCAGCGTTTGCTGATCGGTAATGCGGTGGACCTGGAGCTCGATGGCAGTGGTCGTTTTCTGGTGCCGCCCCGCCTGCGTGAATACGCCAAGCTCGACAAGAAGGCGATGCTGGTGGGGCAGCTGAACAAATTCCAGCTGTGGGATGAGGATGCCTGGAACGCGGTTTCGGCAGCCGACCTTGCAGCTATTCAACAACCGGGCGCCATGCCCGATGATTTGCGTGACCTGATCCTGTGACGATAGATAGCGGCTTCAACCACATCACCGTGCTGCTCGACGAAGCTGTCGAGGCATTGGCCCTGCGCGCCGATGGTTGCTATCTGGATGGCACCTTCGGGCGGGGCGGGCACAGCCGCCTGATCCTCAGCAAGCTCGGGCCGCAAGGGCGACTGCTGGGGTTCGACAAAGATCCACAGGCGATTGCCACGGGGCAAGCGCTGGCGGCCGAAGACGGCCGCTTTGTCATTGTGCAGCGCAGCTTTGCCGAGATGGGCGATGAAGTTGCCCAGCGTGGTCTCGATGGCAAGGTCAGCGGCATTCTGCTTGACCTGGGCGTTTCCTCGCCGCAGCTGGATGATCCCGAGCGAGGCTTCAGCTTCCTGAATGATGGCCCATTGGACATGCGCATGAACCCGGGCCAGGGCATCAGCGCAGCCGAGTTCATCGCCACCGCACCCGAAGAAGAAATCGCCCGTGTCTTCAAGGAGTACGGCGAGGAGCGTTTTGCCAAGCGCATGGCGCGTGCCGTGGTGCAGCGCCGCGAACAGCAGCCGTTCACCCGTACGGGTGACCTTGCCGAAGTGCTCAAGGTCGCCAACCCCGCTTGGGAAAAGGGCAAGAACCCGGCCACCCGCGCCTTCCAGGGATTGCGCATCCACGTCAACAACGAACTCGGCGACCTCGAGAGCGGCCTCGACGCCGCGATCGAGGCGCTGGAAGTCGGTGGCCGCCTGGCGGTGATCAGCTTCCACTCGCTCGAAGACCGCATCGTCAAGCTGTTCATGCGCAAGCTGGCCAAGGGCGAGGCGGACAACCTGCCGCGCAACCTGCCGGTGCAGCACAAAGTCTTCGAACCCAGGATTCGCCTCATCGGCAAGGCGCAGTTCGCCTCCGAAGCCGAGCTCAAGGCCAACCCGCGGTCGCGCAGCGCCGTGATGCGGGTGGCGGAGAAGCTGCGGTGAGCCGGCTGTTCGCCAAACCTTTGCCAGGCGGAAGCTTCCTGATGCTTCTGCTGTTTATCGGTGTGCTGGTTTCGGCAATCGCCGTGTCCTACAGCGCCCACTGGAACCGCCAGTTGCTCAATACCCTTTACGGTGAACTGAACGAGCGTGACAAGGCCCAGGCCGAGTGGGGGCGTCTGATCCTCGAGCAAAGCACCTGGACCGCCCACAGCCGTATCGAGAACCTGGCCAGCGAGCAACTGAAGATGCGCGTACCTGCCGCTGACGAAGTGCGGATGGTGGCGCCATGATGAAGCTCGAGGGTGCACTCTACCCCTGGCGCTTCCGGGTGGTGATCGCATTGCTGGCGCTGATGGTTGGTGCCATCGCCTGGCGCATCATTGACCTGCAGGTGGTCGACCGCGACTTCCTCAAGGGGCAGGGCGATGCCCGTAGCCTGCGTCATATTCCCATTCCCGCGCACCGCGGCCTGATCACCGACCGCAACGGCGAACCGTTGGCGGTGAGCACGCCGGTCACGACCCTGTGGGCCAACCCCAAGGAAATGCAGGTTGCCCGCGATCGCTGGCCGCAGCTGGCCGCCGCCCTAGGGCAGAACGCCCAGCAGTTGACCGAGCGCCTGACCCAGCAAGCCAACAAGGAATTCATCTATCTGGTCCGCGGTCTGACGCCGGAGCAGGGCCAGCAGGTGCTCGACCTCAAGATGCCGGGCGTCTATGGCATGGAGGAGTTCCGCCGCTTCTACCCGGCGGGTGATGTCACTGCGCACATGGTGGGCTTCACCGATCTGGACGACCATGGCCGCGAAGGCGTCGAGCTGGCCTATGACGAATGGCTCGCCGGCGTACCTGGCAAGCGCCAGGTGATCAAGGACCGACGCGGCCGGCTGATCAAGGACATCCAGGTCACCAAGAACGCCAAGGCCGGCAAGACCTTGGCGTTGTCGATCGACCTGCGCCTGCAATACCTGGCCACCCGCGAGCTGCGCAATGCCATCGCCGAGCAAGAGGCCAAGGCCGGCAGCCTGGTGATCATGGACGTCAAGACCGGCGAGGTCCTGGCGATGGTCAACCAGCCGACCTACAACCCGAACAACCGACGCAGCATGTTCCCGGCGGCCATGCGTAACCGGGCGATCATCGACGTGTTCGAGCCAGGCTCCACGGTCAAGCCGATCTCCATGAGCGCGGCATTGCAGAGTGGCCGCTGGAAACCCACCGACAAGGTCGAGGTGTATCCAGGCAGCCTGCAGATCGGCCGCTACACCATCAAGGACGTGTCCAAGAGCGAAGGCCCGATCCTCGACCTGACCGGCATCCTCATCAACTCCAGTAACGTGGGCATGAGCAAGATCGCCTTCGACATCGGTGGCGAGGCCATCTACCGGGTCATGTCCCAGGTCGGTCTGGGCCAGTACACCGGCCTCGGCTTCCCGGGCGAGCGTGTCGGCAACCTGCCCAACCACCGCGAATGGCGCAAGGCCGAGACCGCCACGCTGTCCTACGGCTATGGCGTTTCGGTGACGGCCCTGCAACTGGTGCATGCCTACGCGGCCATCGCCAACGACGGCAAGATGGTGCCGCTGTCGATCCTCAAGGTCGACAAGGCGCCGGACGCTGTGCAGGCGATCCCGGCCGAGACCGCCGAAACCGTCCAGGCCATGCTGCAGCAGGTCATCGAAGCCCCGCGTGGGGTGTTCCGCGCCCAGGTGCCGTTCTATCACGTGGGTGGCAAGTCCGGTACCGCGCGCAAGGCCACCGTCGGCTCCAAGGGCTACACCGAAAACGCCTACCGTTCGCTGTTCGCCGGTTTCGGGCCGATGAGCGACCCGCGCTATGCCATCGTCGTGGTCATCGATGAGCCGAGCAAGGGCGGCTACTTCGGCGGCCTGGTGTCGGCTCCCGTATTCAGCAAGGTGATGTCGGGCACCTTGCGCCTGATGAACGTACCGCCGGACAACCTGCCGCCACCGACACCCCAGCAGGCCAGCGCAGTACCCGCCAATGGAGGGCGTGGTTGATGACAATGCCACTGAGCAAGCTTTTCGCCCACGCCAGTCGCGATCCGCTGATTCGCGAACTGACGCTCGACAGCCGCCAGGTGCGGCCTGGCGATTTGTTCCTGGCCGTACCCGGGGCCAAGGTCGACGGCCGTGCGCACATCGCCGATGCCCTGGCCCGTGGCGCCGCTGCGGTGGCCTATGAAGAGCAGGGCGCGAGCGTTCTGCCGATCACCGAAGCACCGCTGATTCCGGTGCGCGGCCTGATTGGCCAGCTGTCGGAAATCGCCGGGCGCTTCTATGGCGAGCCCAGCCGTCAGCTTGACCTGGTCGGCGTCACCGGTACCAATGGCAAGACCAGTGTCACCCAGCTGGTGGCCCAGGCCCTCGATGCCCTGGGGCAGCGCTGCGGACTGATCGGCACCCTTGGCACCGGCTTCTATGGCGAGCTGCGCAGCGGCCGCCTGACCACCCCGGACCCGATCGCCGTGCAGGCGACCCTGAACGACCTCAAGCATGGCGGCGCCAAGGCTGTGGCGATGGAAGTGTCGTCCCATGCCCTGGAGCAGGGCCGGGTCGCGGCGCTGGCGTTCGACATCGCGGTGATGACCAACCTGTCCCGTGATCACCTTGACTACCACGGCAGCATGGAGGCCTACGAGGCCGCCAAGGCCAAGCTGTTCGCCTGGCCGAACCTGCGTTGCCGGGTGGTCAACCTGGACGATGAATTCGGTCGTCGCCTGGCCCAGAGCCATGGCGAGTCCCGTCTGATCAGCTACAGCCTGCTGGATTCGACCGCCACGCTGTTCTGCAAGCAAGCCCGCTTCGATGACGACGGCGTACGGGCGGTACTTGTCACCCCGCAGGGCGAGCATGCGCTGTGCAGCCGCCTGCTGGGCCGCTTCAACCTGAGCAACGTGCTCGCCGCGGTGGCCACGTTGCTGGCGCTGGATTACCCGCTGGACGAAATCCTCAAGGTCACCCCGCAACTGCAAGGCCCCGTCGGGCGCATGCAGCGCCTGGGTGGTGGCGACAAACCGTTGGTGGTGGTCGATTACGCCCACACCCCCGATGCCCTGGAAAAAGTGCTCGAAGCCCTGCGCCCTCACGCCCATGGCCGGCTGCTGTGCCTGTTTGGCTGCGGCGGCGATCGTGATCGCGGCAAGCGCCCTTTGATGGCCGAAGTGGCCGAGCGCCTGGCCGATCGCGTGCTGGTGACCGACGACAACCCGCGTACCGAAGACCCGCAGCGGATCTTCGATGACATTCGCCCTGGTTTCGCCAAGCTTGCCGAGGTCGAGTTCGTCGCCGGCCGTGGCGAGGCCATCGCCCATCTGATCGCCACCGCTGCCGCCGACGATGTGATCGTCCTGGCCGGCAAGGGGCACGAGGATTACCAGGAGATCAACGGCGAGCGCCATGACTTCTCCGACCTGGTCGAAGCCGAAAAGGCACTTTCAGCCTGGGAGGCTCCACATGCTTGAGCCCATGACACTCAGCCAGCTGACCGCACCGCTCGCAGGGCGTCGGGTCGGCGCCGACGCGAGCTTCAGCGGTGTCAGCATCGACAGCCGTACCGTAGGGGCCGGGCAGTTGTTCGTCGCCCTCGCCGGGCCGCGCTTCGACGGTCACGACTACCTGGCCGACGTGAAAGCCAAGGGCGCCGTGGCGGCCCTGGTCGAGCGTGAGGTTGCAGGTGTCGACCTGCCACAGCTGGTGGTCGCCGATTGCCGTCTGGCCCTGGGCCAGCTCGGCGCCCTGAACCGCGCCGCCTTCGACAAGCCGGTCGCGGCCATCACCGGCTCCAGCGGCAAGACCACGGTCAAGGAACTGCTTGCCAGCATCCTGCGCACCCGTGGCTTGGTGCTGGCCACCCGGGGCAACCTGAACAACGACCTCGGCGCGCCGCTGACCTTGCTGGAGATCTCTGCGCAGCACAGCGCTGCGGTGATCGAGCTGGGTGCCTCGCGCATCGGCGAGATCCGTTACACCGTCGGCCTGACCCAGCCTCAGGTCGTCATCATCAATAACGCCGGGACCGCCCATGTCGGTGAGTTCGGCGGCCCTGAAAAAATCGTCGAGGCCAAGGGCGAGATCCTCGAAGGCCTGGGCGAGGGTGGCACGGCCATCCTCAACCTGGCCGACAAGGCTTTCGATATCTGGCGCAAGCGTGCGGGCCAGCACCGCGTTCTCAGCTTCGCTCTGGATAACCCGCAGGCCGATTTCCATGCCAGCGACATTGGGCGCGACGCCCGTGGCTGCCCATCGTTTACCTTGCATGGGCCGCAAGGCTCGGTGCAGGTGCAACTGAACCTGCTGGGCACTCACAACGTCAGCAATGCATTGGCCGCAGCCGCGGCTGCCCATGCCCTGGGCGTGAGCCTGGAAGGTATTGCCGCCGGGCTGGGCGCGGTTCAACCGGTCAAGGGCCGGACTGTCGCCCAGATCGCCCCTAATGGCGTGCGGGTGATCGACGACAGCTACAACGCAAATCCCACCTCGATGTGCGCCGCCATTGATATACTCGCCGGCTTTTCCGGACGCACCGTCCTGGTGCTCGGGGATATCGGCGAACTGGGGCAATGGGCGCAGGAAGGTCACCGTCAGGTGGGTGACTATGCCCGCGGCAAGGTCGACGCGCTGTACGCGGTGGGTGCCAACATGGTCCACGCGGTTGCGGCGTACGGCGCCAATGGTCGCCATTTCGCTACTCAAGCTGAGCTGATCGACGCTGTTCGCGCCGAGAACGCCAGCGACACCACTATCTTGATCAAGGGCTCGCGCAGCGCTGCGATGGAAAACGTCGTGGCGGCCTTGTGCGGTGCCAGCGGGGAGAAACATTAATGCTGCTGCTGTTGGCCGAGTATCTGCAACAGTTCTACAAGGGCTTCGCGGTCTTCCAGTACCTGTCCCTGCGCGGGATCCTGGGTGTGTTGACCGCGCTGTCCCTGGCGCTGTGGCTGGGGCCATGGATGATCCGCACCCTGCAGATCCGCCAGATCGGTCAGGCTGTCCGTAACGACGGTCCGCAATCGCACCTGTCCAAGTCCGGCACCCCTACCATGGGCGGCGCCTTGATCCTGTCCGCCATCGGCATCAGCACCCTGCTGTGGGCCGACCTGACCAACCGCTACGTGTGGGTGGTGCTGATCGTCACCCTGGCGTTCGGCGCCATCGGCTGGGTCGACGACTATCGCAAGGTGATCGAGAAGAACTCCCGTGGCCTGCCGAGCCGCTGGAAGTACTTCTGGCAGTCGGTGTTCGGCCTGGCCGCGGCAGTCTTCCTGTACAAGACCGCGCCGACCAGCGTCGAGACCACGCTGATCATCCCGATGCTCAAGGACCTGGCCATTCCGCTGGGGGCCGGGTTCATCGTGCTCACCTACTTCGTCATCGTCGGTTCGAGCAACGCGGTGAACCTGACCGACGGCCTCGATGGCCTGGCGATCATGCCGACCGTGATGGTCGGCGGTGCCTTGGGCATCTTCTGCTACCTGTCCGGTAACGTGAAATTCGCTGAATACCTGCTGATCCCGTATGTGCCAGGTGCAGGCGAGCTGATCGTATTCTGCGGCGCGCTGATCGGCGCCGGCCTTGGCTTCCTGTGGTTCAACACCTACCCGGCGCAAGTCTTCATGGGTGATGTCGGTGCGCTGGCGCTCGGCGCCGCGCTGGGCACCATCGCCGTCATCGTCCGCCAGGAAATCGTCCTGTTCATCATGGGCGGCGTGTTCGTCATGGAGACCCTGTCGGTGGTGATCCAGGTGGCCTCCTTCAAGCTGACCGGCAAGCGCGTGTTCCGCATGGCACCGATCCACCACCACTTTGAACTCAAGGGTTGGCCCGAGCCGCGGGTGATCGTCCGATTCTGGATCATCACCGTGATTCTGGTGCTGATCGGCCTTGCCACCCTGAAACTGAGGTAGATGAGCGTGTCACTGATCGCTTCCGACCAATTCCGCATCGTTGTCGGCCTCGGCAAGAGCGGCATGTCCCTGGTTCGCTTCCTGGCGAACCGGGGCATTGCCTTTGCGGTCGCCGATACCCGCGAGCAACCGCCGGAACTGGAAACCCTGCGCCGTGAATACCCGCAGGTGGAAGTGCGCTGTGGTGAGCTGGACGTGGACTTCCTGTGCCGCGCCAACGAACTCTACGTCAGCCCGGGCCTGGCCCTGGCCACACCGGCCCTGCAGCAGGCTGCGGCGCGCGGCGTGAAGCTGTCCGGCGACATCGAGTTGTTCGCGCGTTTCGCCAAGGCGCCGATCGTGGCGATCAGCGGCTCCAACGCCAAGAGCACCGTGACCACCCTGGTCGGCGAAATGGCCGCCAAGGCGGGCAAACGTGTGGCGGTGGGCGGCAACCTGGGCACGCCGGCGCTGGACCTGCTGGATGACACGGTGGAGCTGTACGTCCTGGAGCTTTCCAGCTTCCAGCTGGAGACCACCGACCAACTCAACGCCGAAGTGGCCACTGTGCTGAACATCAGCGAAGACCACATGGACCGCTACAGCGGCCTGCCGGCCTATCACCTGGCCAAGCACCGGATCTTCCGTGGCGCCCGCCAGGTCGTGATCAACCGCCAGGACGCGCTGAGCCGGCCGTTGCCGGTGGAAGGCCGTCCGTGCTGGACCTTCGGCCTGAACGTGCCGGACTTCAAGGCCTTCGGCCTGCGTGAAGTGGACGGCGAGAAACACCTGGCGTTCGAGTTCCAGACCCTGATGCCGGTGCGCGAGCTGAAGATCCGCGGCGCCCACAACCAGAGCAATGCCCTGGCCGCCCTGGCCCTGGGCCATGCCGTGGGCCTGCCGTTCGCGCCGATGCTCGAAGCGCTGCGCGAATTCGCCGGGCTCGCCCACCGCTGCCAATGGGTGCGTGAGCGCAACGGCGTCAACTGGTACGACGACTCCAAGGCCACCAATGTCGGTGCGGCCCTGGCCGCCATCGAGGGCCTGGGCGCGGACATCGACGGCAAGCTGGTGCTGATCGCCGGCGGTGACGGCAAGGGTGCGGACTTCTCCGCCCTGCGCGAGCCGGTGGCGCGTTTCTGCCGCGCCGTGGTCCTGCTGGGCCGCGATGCCGAGCGTCTGGCCGAGTCGCTGGGCGAGGGTGTGCGCCAGGTCAGGGTCAAGACCCTGGACGAAGCCGTGCAGCAATGCGCCGGGCTGGCGCTGCCCGGTGACGCCGTGCTGCTGTCGCCCGCGTGCGCGAGCCTGGACATGTTCAAGAACTTCGAAGAACGCGGGCGCTTGTTCGCCCAGGCGGCGGAGGGGCTGGCATGATCTTCGGCATCCTCAAGCCTTATCCGTCGCCGCTGATCAGCGGCCGTGGCATCGACCTGGACTTCGCCTTCCTCGCCGGTTGCCTGGCACTGCTTGGCCTGGGCCTGGTGATGATCACCTCGGCCTCCTCGGAAGTGGCCGCGGTGCAATCGGGCAACCCGCTCTATCACATGTTCCGCCACCTGGTGTACGTGGCCCTGGGCCTGGTCGCCTGTGGCGCCACCATGCTGGTGCCGATTGCCACCTGGCAGCGCATGGGCTTCATGATGCTGGTCGGCGCCTTCGGCCTGTTGTTCCTGGTGCTGGTGCCGGGCATCGGCCGTGAAGTGAACGGCTCCATGCGCTGGATCGGCTTCAGCTTCTTCAACCTCCAGCCATCGGAGATCGCCAAGGTCTTCGTGGTCATCTATCTGGCCGGCTATCTGGTGCGTCGTCAGCAAGAGGTGCGCGAGAGCTGGATGGGCTTCTTCAAGCCGTTCATCGTCCTGCTGCCGATGGCCGGCCTGCTGCTGATGGAGCCGGACTTCGGCGCCACCGTGGTGATGATGGGTGCGGCGGCGGCCATGTTGTTCCTCGGCGGGGTGGGGCTGTTCCGCTTCAGTCTGATGGTGGTGCTGGCGGTGGTGGCGGTGTTCATCCTGGTCCAGGCCCAGCCGTACCGGATGGCACGTCTGATCACCTTCACCGACCCCTGGGCGGACCAGTTCGGCTCGGGCTACCAGCTGACCCAGGCGCTGATCGCCTTCGGCCGCGGCGAGTGGCTTGGCGTGGGCCTGGGCAACAGCGTGCAGAAGCAGTTCTACCTGCCGGAAGCGCACACCGACTTCGTGTTCTCGGTCCTGGCCGAGGAACTGGGCGTGGTCGGCTCGCTGTGCACCGTGGCGCTGTTCGTCTTCGTCACCGTGCGGGCCCTGTACATCGGCCTGTGGGCGGAAAAGGCCAAGCAGTTCTTTGCCGCCTACATGGCGTTCGGCCTGGCCTTCCTGTGGATCGGCCAGTTCCTGATCAACATCGGCGTGAACGTCGGCCTGTTGCCGACCAAGGGCCTGACCCTGCCGTTCCTCAGCTATGGCGGCAGCTCCCTGGTGATCTGCTGTGCCTGCGTGGGGTTGTTGCTGCGCATCGAATGGGAGAGCCGTACGCACCTGGGCAGCGAAGAGCACGAGTTCAAGGAAAGCGATTTTGCCGAGGAGACCTACCATGGCCGCTGACGGCAAGAACGTCCTGATCATGGCCGGTGGCACCGGGGGGCATGTCTTCCCGGCCCTGGCTTGCGCCCGTGAGTTCCAGGCCCGTGGCTACAGCGTGCACTGGCTGGGTACGCCGCGCGGCATCGAGAACGAGCTCGTGCCCCAGGCGGGCCTGCCCCTGCACCTGATCCAGGTCAGCGGCCTGCGGGGCAAGGGCAAGCTGTCGCTGCTCAAGGCGCCATTCACCCTGGTCAAGGCCGTGCTGCAGGCGCGCCGCATCATCCGCCAGCTCAAGCCGGTGTGCGTGCTGGGCTTTGGTGGTTACGTGACCGGCCCGGGCGGAGTGGCCGCGCGGCTGTGCGGCGTGCCGTTGGTCATCCATGAGCAGAATGCCCGCGCCGGTACCGCCAATCGGTTGCTGGTGCCGTTGTCGGCACGCGTCTGCGAAGCTTTCCCGGACACGTTCCAGGCCAGCGAAAAGCGCCGAACCACCGGCAATCCGGTGCGTGCGGAGCTGTTCCTGGAAGCCCGGCGCGCCCCATTGGCCGAGCGCCGCCCACGTCTGTTGGTGCTCGGTGGCAGCCTGGGTGCGGAACCATTGAACAAATTGCTGCCTAAGGCCCTGTCGGAAGTGCCCGCGAACCTGCGCCCCGAGGTGTTCCACCAGGCCGGCAAGCAACACGCGCCGATCACCGCCGAGCGTTATCGCGAGGCGGGGGTCGAGGCTCAGGTAGAGCCCTTCATCAAGGACATGGCCCACGCCTATGGCTGGGCCGACATGGTGGTATGCCGGGCCGGTGCCCTGACCGTCAGCGAACTGGCTGCGGCAGGCCTGCCCTCGGTGCTGGTGCCCTTGCCCCACGCCATCGACGACCACCAGACCCACAACGCCCAATACCTGGCCCGAGAAGGCGCTGCCTTCCTGATGCCACAAGCGACAACCGGCGCAGCGCAGCTCGCTGAACGCCTGAACGAGGTGCTGATGCAACCCGAGAAACTCAACACCATGGCCAGCACCGCACGGCGCCTGGCCAAACCTGCCGCAACCAGCACCGTGGTCGATATCTGCCTGGAGGTGGCCCATGGTTGAGAGCCAGAAAGCCATGCCCCAGCCGAAGATGGGTCGCATCCGTCGCATCCACTTCGTCGGTGTCGGCGGCGTGGGCATGTGCGGCATCGCCGAAGTGCTGCTGAACCTGGGCTACCAGGTGTCCGGTTCGGACCTCAAGGCATCACCGGTCACCGAGCGCCTGGAGTCGTTCGGTGCCGAGATCTTCGTCGGCCACCGCGCCGAAAACGCTGCCAATGCCGATGTGCTGGTGGTATCGAGCGCCATCAATCCGGCCAACCCGGAAGTCGCCACTGCCCTTGAGCGTCGCATCCCCGTGGTGCCGCGCGCCGAGATGCTCGCCGAGCTGATGCGCTACCGCCATGGCATCGCCGTGGCCGGCACCCATGGCAAGACCACCACCACCAGCCTGCTGGCATCGGTGTTCGCCGCAGGGGGCCTGGACCCGACCTTCGTCATCGGAGGCCGCCTGACCGCAGCCGGCACCAATGCCCAGCTCGGCACCAGCCGCTACCTGATCGCCGAGGCCGATGAGAGCGACGCCAGCTTCCTGCACCTGCAGCCGATGGTCGCGGTCGTCACCAACATCGACGCCGACCACATGGCCACCTACGAGGGCGACTTCAACAAGCTGAAGAAAACCTTCGTCGAGTTCCTGCACAACCTGCCGTTCTACGGCCTGGCGGTGATGTGCCTGGACGATCCGGTGGTGCGCGAGATCCTGCCGCAGGTCAAGCGTCCGACCGTCACCTACGGCTTCAGCGAAGAAGCTGACGTGCGTGCCATCAACATCCGCCAGCAAGGCATGCAGACCCACTTCACCGTGCTGCGCCGCGACTGCGAGCCGCTGGACGTCTCGGTCAACATGCCCGGCAACCACAATGTGCTCAACGCACTGGCCACCATCGCCATCGCCACCGATGAAGGCATCAGCGACGACGCCATCGTCCAGGGCCTGTCGGGCTTCCAGGGCGTGGGCCGTCGTTTCCAGGTCTACGGCGAGCTGCCGGTCGAAGGCGGCAGCGTGATGCTGGTCGACGACTACGGTCACCACCCGACCGAAGTGGCTGCGGTGATCAAGGCCGTGCGCGGAGGCTGGCCGAGCCGCCGCCTGGTGATGGTCTACCAGCCGCACCGCTACAGCCGCACGCGCGATCTGTATGACGACTTCGTGCAGGTCCTGGCCGACGCCAACGTGCTGCTGCTGATGGAGGTCTACCCCGCCGGCGAGGAGCCGATCCCGGGGGCCGACAGCCGCCAGCTGTGTCACAGCATCCGCCAGCGCGGACAACTGGACCCTATCTACATCGAGCGTGGCGTCGACCTGGCGCCGCTGGTCAAGCCGTTGCTGCGTGCCGGCGACATCCTGCTTTGCCAGGGGGCCGGTGATATCGGCGGTCTGGCTCCGCAGCTGATCAAGAGCCCGCTGTTCGCTGGCGCCGTCGCCAGCCAGGAGAAGTCGAAATGAGCAGCGCCTACGACAAGTTGCACTCGACCCTGGACGCCAAGGCCTTCGGTCGCGTTGCCGTGCTCTACGGCGGCAAGAGCGCCGAGCGCGAAGTGTCGCTCAAGTCCGGCAAGGCAGTGCTCGAAGCACTGACCGGCGCGGGTGTCGACGTGGTCGGCATCGACGTGGGCGATGACCTGCTGGCGCGTCTGCAGAGCGAGAAGATCGACCGCGCCTTCATCATCCTCCACGGCCGTGGTGGCGAAGACGGCAGCATGCAGGGCCTGCTGGAGTGCCTGGGCATCCCCTACACCGGGAGCGGCATCCTGGCCTCGGCCCTGGCGATGGACAAGCTGCGCACCAAGCAGGTCTGGCAGAGCCTGGGTATCCCCACGCCGCGCCACGCCGTGCTGGGCAACGAGCACGATTGTGTCGAGGCCGGTGCGGAACTGGGTTTCCCTTTGATCGTCAAACCGGCCCATGAAGGATCCAGTATCGGCATGGCCAAGGTGAACAGCGTGCAGGAGCTGGTTGCCGCCTGGCGCGATGCCGCCCGTTACGATTCCCAGGTGCTGGTCGAGCAATGGATCCACGGCCCGGAGTTCACCGTGGCCGTGCTGCGCGGGCAGGTGCTGCCGCCGATCGCCCTGGGTACTCCGCACGTGTTCTACGACTACGACGCCAAGTACCTGGCCAATGATACCCAGTACCGCATTCCATGCGGCCTGGACAGCGCCAAGGAACAGGAGCTGATCGACCTGACCGCACGCGCCTGCGATGCCATCGGCATCGAAGGCTGGGGGCGGCTGGACGTGATGCAGGACGAGCAGGGCCGGTTCTGGCTGCTCGAAGTCAACACCGCACCCGGCATGACCGACCATAGCCTGGTGCCCATGGCGGCCCGCGCGGCCGGCCTGGACTTCCAGCAACTGGTGCTGGCGATCCTGGCCGAAAGCGTAGCGACGCGAGGTTAAGAGCCATGCAAGGCGCGATGATACGTCAGCAGCAACCCGTTACCGGCCGTAGCAAGCCGGTGCCGCGTGGTGCCAGCCGACTGGTGGCCGACGAGCCCGTATCGGCGCGCCTGCCGCGGCCAAGCCTGGGTGGCCTCAAGCGTCTGCTGTGGCCGGTGGTGCTGGTCGCCGCAGGCTTCGGTGCCTATGAAGGCGCGGTGCGCCTGATGCCGTACGCCGACCGGCCGATCACCAAGATCGCCGTGCAGGGCGACCTGAGCTACATCAGCCAGCAGGCGGTGCAGCAGCGGATCGCTCCCTATGTGGCTTCGAGCTTCTTCAGCGTCGACCTCACGGCGATGCGCCTGGAGCTCGAGCAGATGCCCTGGATCGCCCATGCCGAAGTTCGCCGCGTATGGCCGGACGAGGTGGTGATCCGCCTGGAAGAACAGTTGCCGGTGGCACGCTGGGGCGACGAAGCCTTGCTCAACAACCAGGGCCAGGCCTTCACCCCGCGCGAGCTGGCCAACTACGAGCACCTGCCGCAGCTGTTCGGGCCGCAGCGCGCTCAGCAACAAGTCATGCAGCAGTATCAGGTATTGAGCCAGATGCTGCGCCCCATGGGCTTTTCCATCGCTCGCCTGGAGCTGCGCGAGCGAGGCAGCTGGTTCCTGACCACGGGCGCGGGCAGCGCCGGGCCCGGGATCGAGCTGCTGTTGGGGCGCGACCACCTGGTGGAGAAGATGCGCCGTTTCATTGCCATTTACGACAAGACACTCAAAGAGCAGATCACCAACATCGCCCGCGTTGATCTGCGGTATGCCAACGGGCTTGCCGTTGGCTGGCGGGAACCGATTGCACCGACGACGGCCCAACCCGCCGTTGCGAAGAATTAGAGAGAGGCAGGACCATGGCAAACGCGCATAGCGGAAAAATGATCGTCGGGCTGGACATCGGCACCTCCAAGGTGGTGGCGCTGGTGGGTGAGGTGGCCGCTGACGGTACCCTGGAAATCGTGGGCATCGGCACCCACCCTTCCCGCGGCCTGAAAAAGGGCGTGGTGGTGAACATCGAGTCCACCGTGCAGTCGATCCAGCGCGCGGTGGAAGAAGCGCAGCTGATGGCCGGCTGCCGCATCCACTCGGCGTTCGTCGGTGTCGCCGGCAATCACATCCGCAGCCTGAACTCCCACGGCATCGTCGCCATTCGCGACCGCGAAGTCAGCACCGCCGACCTCGAGCGCGTGCTTGACGCCGCCCAGGCCGTGGCCATCCCGGCCGACCAGCGTGTACTGCACACGCTGCCCCAGGACTACGTGATCGACAACCAGGAAGGCGTGCGCGAGCCCCTGGGCATGTCCGGCGTGCGTCTGGAGGCCAAGGTCCACGTGGTGACCTGCGCGGTCAACGCCGCCCAGAACATCGAAAAATGCGTACGCCGCTGCGGCCTGGAAATCGACGACATCATCCTCGAGCAACTGGCCTCGGCGTATTCGGTACTGACCGATGACGAGAAAGAACTGGGCGTGTGCCTGGTGGACATCGGGGGTGGCACCACCGACATCGCCATCTTCACCGAGGGCGCCATTCGTCACACCGCGGTGATCCCGATCGCGGGCGACCAGGTCACCAACGACATCGCCATGGCCCTGCGTACACCGACGCAGTACGCCGAGGAAATCAAGATCCGCTACGCCTGCGCCCTGGCCAAGCTGGCCGGCGCCGGCGAGACCATCAAGGTGCCGAGCGTGGGCGACCGCCCGCCGCGCGAGCTGTCGCGCCAGGCCCTGGCCGAGGTGGTGGAGCCTCGTTACGACGAGCTCTTCACCTTGATCCAGGCCGAGCTGCGTCGCAGCGGTTACGAGGATCTGGTGCCGGCCGGCATCGTCCTCACCGGCGGCACCGCGAAGATGGAAGGCGCTGTGGAATTGGCCGAGGAAATCTTCCACATGCCGGTACGCCTCGGCGTGCCGCATAGCGTTCGGGGTCTGAGCGATGTAGTGCGCAACCCGATCTATTCCACCGGCGTGGGCTTGCTCACCTACGGCCTGCAAAAGCAGACCGAGGACCTGCCCCTGACCGGCAACAGCAGCAACAACAGCTATGGCGATGAACCGAAGGCTCCGGTGCTTGAACGATTCAAGCGTTGGGTCCAGGGCAACTTCTAAGTTTCAAAGCAGTAGTGGTAGGCGCGAAAACTAGAGAACAGAAAGGAGAGGGAAAATGTTCGAGCTCGTAGACAACGTCCCGCAAAGTCCGGTCATCAAGGTGATCGGCGTTGGTGGTGGTGGTGGCAACGCCGTCAACCACATGGTCAAAAGCAACATCGAAGGCGTGGAGTTCATCTGCGCCAACACCGATGCCCAGGCGCTGAAGAATATCGGCGCGCGCACCATCCTGCAGCTGGGTACCGGCGTTACCAAGGGCCTGGGTGCCGGTGCCAATCCGGAAGTCGGCCGTCAGGCCGCGCTGGAAGACCGTGAGCGCATCGCCGAGGTGCTGCAGGGCACCAACATGGTCTTCATCACCACCGGCATGGGTGGCGGTACCGGTACCGGTGCTGCGCCGATCATCGCCGAAGTGGCCAAGGAAATGGGCATCCTCACCGTTGCGGTGGTGACCCGTCCGTTCCCGTTCGAAGGTCGCAAGCGCATGCAGATCGCCGACGAAGGCATCCGCATGCTGGCCGAAAGCGTCGACTCGTTGATCACCATCCCCAACGAGAAGCTGCTGACCATCCTGGGCAAGGATGCAAGCCTGCTGTCCGCCTTCGCCAAGGCCGATGACGTGCTGGCCGGCGCCGTGCGTGGCATCTCCGACATCATCAAGCGTCCGGGCATGATCAACGTCGACTTCGCCGACGTGCGCACCGTGATGGGCGAGATGGGCATGGCGATGATGGGTACCGGTTGCGCCAGCGGTCCGAACCGTGCCCGCGAGGCCACCGAGGCGGCGATCCGCAACCCGCTGCTCGAAGACGTCAACCTGCAGGGCGCCCGCGGCATCCTGGTGAACATCACCGCAGGTCCTGACCTGTCCCTGGGTGAATACTCCGACGTGGGTAGCATCATCGAGGCCTTCGCCTCCGACCACGCCATGGTCAAGGTCGGTACCGTGATCGATCCGGACATGCGCGACGAACTGCACGTGACCGTGGTCGCCACCGGTCTGGGCGCGCGCATCGAGAAGCCGGTCAAGGTTGTGGACAACACCCTGCAGAGCGCGGCCGCCGCCTACGAGGCGTCCAACCCTGCGCCGGTGCGTCAGGAGCAGCCTGCCGTGAACTACCGCGACCTGGAGCGTCCGACCGTGATGCGCAACCAGGCTCATGGCGGTGCCGCCGCAGCAGCTAAACTCAACCCACAGGATGATCTGGACTACCTCGACATCCCGGCGTTCCTGCGTCGCCAGGCCGATTAATGGAATTTATCAGGGGTATAGGGGTGATTGGTGTTCAGCAAAGGCCGGGTCTGTTATCATCCCCAGCCTTTGTTGATACCTGTTCGCAATTTGCGCTGAAGCGGCCAAAGCCATGATTAGACAACGCACCCTGAAGAATACCATCCGTGCCACAGGTGTCGGCCTGCACTCCGGGGAGAAGGTCTACCTGACCCTCAAGCCAGCGCCTGTGGACACCGGCATCGTCTTCCGCCGTGCCGACCTCGACCCTGTCGTCGAGATCCCGGCCCGTGCGGCCAACGTCGGCGAGACAACCATGTCGACGACGCTGGTCAACGGTGACGTAAAGGTCGATACGGTCGAGCACCTGCTCTCCGCCATGGCGGGCCTGGGCATCGATAACGCCTACGTCGAGCTCTCCGCCTCGGAAGTACCGATCATGGATGGCAGCGCGGGCCCCTTCGTATTCCTGATTCAATCCGCCGGCCTGGAAGAACAGGACGCCGCCAAGAAGTTCATCCGCATCCTGCGCGAAGTGACGGTGGAGGAGGGCGACAAGCGCGCCACCTTCCTGCCTTTCGACGGGTTCAAGGTGAGCTTCGAGATCGACTTCGATCATCCGGTACTGCGCAACCGGACCCAGAGCGCCAGTGTCGACTTCTCCAGCACGTCGTTCGTGAAGGAAGTCAGCCGCGCCCGCACCTTCGGTTTCATGCGCGACATCGAGTACCTGCGCAAGCACAACCTTGCGTTGGGCGGCAGTGTGGAAAACGCCATCGTGGTCGATGAGGACGGCGTGCTCAACGAAGACGGCCTTCGTTACGAAGACGAATTCGTCAAGCACAAGATCCTCGACGCCATCGGCGACCTCTACCTGCTGGGCAACAGCCTGATCGGCGAGTTCAAGGGCTACAAGTCCGGACACGCGCTGAACAACCAGCTGCTGCGCAAGCTCATCGCTGAGAAGGACGCCTGGGAAGTGGTCACTTTCGAAGATGCCAGCACGGCACCGATCTCCTACATGCGCCCTGTTGCGGCCGTGTAAGTTCGAACACTCTCTAGTTCATTGAGGCCACCTTCGGGTGGCCTTTTTTATGCCTGATGCGTTTTGCGTTGTCGCAATGTCAATGCTGCGGATCTGCCCGCGAAGAGGACGCTGGGGAACATGGCACCGGCTTTGCCGATGTTCGCGGCTAAACCCACAAGGATCACCGCCAACCCTGTAGGATCGGGTTTACCTGCGAATAGGCCGGTGAAAGCAACCCAAGACAGTTCCCACAAAGAAGAGGGATCTCAGCTTTTGTCTTGAGCGTGGCTGGCGAGGCGCTCAAGGGCGGCGCGTAGCTTGGGGTCGGTTATTTCCTCGGCTGTTTCGCGCAGGCTCTGTGCGGCGCTTTCAGACAGCTGGATTGCGCTCGCTGGCCGTTGAGTGGCGCCGACCCGTGGCTGGACCTTGAACAGGATGCGCTGCAAGTTGCCGAACGCCTCCAGGGCCTGCAGCTGCCGCTGCAGGCGTTTTTGCTGGTAGCGCAGGCGCGTTGCCCAGTGCCCATCCGTTACCACCAGCAGCAACGTCCCGTCGCGCCACGACGCCACATGGCAATGCTCGCGGGCAGCCGGTTGCAACTGGCTTTCCAGCAGGCGCTGCAGGTGTTCCAGGCGCTCGGCCTGGTTGAGCAGCAGGCGCAATGGGCGCGCTTGGCGTAGCAGTGCGGCGGGTGGCTGGGCAGGGGAGGGCTTGTAGGCCATGGGAGTACGCAGGTGGTTACAGATTGGCCATCTTAACAGAAGCGGGAGCTTGCACTGTTTGTGTCGGCCCCTGTCGCGGGAAGGGGTTGCGCAAGGCCCTGATCTTTTTGGGAATTGTCCCTGATACGTTTCATCTTCCAGCACCTTGAACTTGCCCAAAAAGCCCTTATGTTAGGAGGGCCCCCGCCAAAGCGCTGTGCCAGCATCGTGGAAATCCACCACTTTCCTCACCATCGTTTCCGGGTAGAATGCTCGTTCGCATGCGGCCTCAGGGCTGCACGGGCGACTCACGGGGCCGCCCTCCATCCCTATGTGTGGAAGATCCTGCCGATATGTTTGCGCCTTTGTTAAAAAAACTTTTTGGAAGCAAGAACGAGCGTGAAGTCAAACGCATGCTCAAGACGGTGAACATCGTCAATGCCTTCGAAGAGAAGATGGTGGCCCTCTCCGACGAGCAACTGCGGAGCAAGACCGCAGAGTTCAAGGAGCGCCTGGCCAAAGGCGAGACCCTCGACCAATTGCTGCCAGAAGCCTTCGCCGTGGCCCGTGAGGCCGGCAAGCGTGTCATGGGCATGCGTCACTTCGACGTGCAGCTGATCGGCGGCATGACCCTCCACGAGGGCATGATCGCAGAAATGCGTACCGGTGAAGGCAAGACCTTGGTCGGTACCCTGGCGGTCTATCTCAATGCGCTGTCCGGCAAAGGCGTGCACGTGGTGACCGTGAACGACTACCTCGCTCGCCGTGACGCCAACTGGATGCGTCCGCTGTACGAATTCCTCGGCCTCTCCGTGGGCATCGTCTCGGCCTTCCAGCCACCGGAAGAAAAGCGCGCCGCCTACGCCGCCGACATCACCTACGGCACCAACAACGAATTCGGTTTCGACTACCTGCGCGACAACATGGCTTTCAGCCAGGAAGAGAAGTTCCAGCGTGAGCTGAACTTCGCCGTGATCGACGAAGTCGACTCGATCCTCATCGACGAAGCCCGTACTCCGCTGATCATTTCCGGCCAGGCCGAGGACAGCTCCAAGCTGTACATCGAGATCAACCGCCTGATCCCGCGCCTGAAGCAGCACATCGAGGAAGTCGAAGGCCAGGTCACCCAGGAAGGCCACTTCACCATCGACGAGAAGAGCCGTCAGGTGGAACTCAACGAGGCCGGTCACCAGTTCATCGAAGAGATGCTGACCCAGGCCGGCCTGCTGGCCGAGGGCGAGAGCCTCTATTCGGCGCACAACCTGGGCCTTCTGACCCACGTCTATGCCGGCCTGCGCGCCCACAAGCTGTTCCATCGCAACATCGAGTACATCGTCCAGGACGGCCAGGTCCTGCTGATCGACGAGCACACCGGCCGTACCATGCCGGGCCGTCGTCTGTCCGAAGGTCTGCACCAGGCCATCGAAGCGAAGGAAAACCTGAACATCCAGGCCGAGAGCCAGACCCTGGCGTCGACCACCTTCCAGAACTATTTCCGTCTCTACACCAAGCTGTCCGGCATGACCGGTACCGCCGACACCGAAGCGTTCGAGTTCGCCCAGATCTACGCGCTGAACGTGATGGTCATTCCGCCGAACAAGCCGCTGGCGCGCAAGGACTTCAACGACCTGGTGTACCTGACCGCGGACGAGAAGTACGCTGCGATCATCGCCGACATCAAGGAAAGCATGAAGCAGGGTCGCCCGGTGCTGGTCGGTACGGCCACCATCGAGACCTCCGAGCACATGTCCAACCTTCTGAAGAAGGAAGGCATCGACCACAAGGTGCTCAACGCCAAGTACCACGAAAAAGAAGCCGAGATCATCGCCCAGGCCGGTGCACCAGGTGCGCTGACCATTGCCACCAACATGGCCGGCCGTGGTACCGACATCCTGCTGGGCGGTAACTGGGAAGCTGAAGTCGCCGCCCTGGAGAACCCGAGCGCCGAGCAGATCGCCCAGATCAAGGCCGACTGGCAGAAGCGTCACCAGCAGGTGATCGAGGCCGGCGGCCTGCATGTGATCGCCTCCGAGCGTCACGAGTCTCGCCGTATCGACAACCAGCTGCGCGGCCGTTCCGGCCGTCAGGGCGACCCAGGCTCCAGCCGCTTCTACCTGTCGCTGGAAGACAGCCTGATGCGTATCTTCGCCTCCGACCGGGTGAAGAACTTCATGAAGGCGCTGGGCATGCAGTCCGGCGAGGCCATCGAGCATCGCATGGTCACCAATGCCATCGAGAAGGCCCAGCGCAAGGTCGAAGGTCGCAACTTCGACATCCGCAAGCAACTGCTCGAATACGACGACGTGGCCAACGAACAGCGCAAGGTGATCTACCACATGCGCAACAGCCTGCTGGCCGCCGAGAACATCGGAGACACCATCGCCGAGTTCCGCCAGGAAGTGCTCGACGCCACCATCAGCCAGCATATCCCGCCGCAGTCGCTGCCCGAGCAGTGGGACGTGGCTGGCCTGGAAGCCGCGCTGGCCAGCGATTTCGCCATGAAGCTGCCGATCCAGCAGTGGCTCGACGAGGACGAGCGCCTCTACGAAGAGACCCTGCGCGAGAAACTGCTCAGCGAGATCACTTCGGCCTACAACGAGAAGGAAGACCAGGCCGGCGAGGAAGCCCTGCGCACCTTCGAGAAGCAGATCCTGCTGCGCGTGCTGGACGACCTGTGGAAGGACCACCTGTCGACCATGGATCACCTGCGTCACGGTATTCACCTGCGTGGCTATGCGCAGAAGAACCCGAAGCAGGAGTACAAGCGCGAGTCCTTCACCCTGTTCCAGGAACTGCTGGAGTCGATCAAGCGCGACACCATCCGTGTGCTGTCCCACGTCCAGGTTCGCCGCGAGGATCCGGCCGAAGAAGAAGCCCGTCTGCGCCGCGAAGCCGAGGAGCTGGCCCAGCGCATGCAGTTCCAGCACGCCGCCGCCCCTGGCCTTGAGAGCGAGCAGCTCGAACAAGAGGGCGCCGAAGTGGCCGTGGCCAGCGCGCCGGTGCGCAACGAGCAGAAGCTGGGTCGCAACGAGCCGTGCTGGTGCGGTTCGGGCAAGAAGTTCAAGCATTGCCACGGCCAGATCGAGTGATCTGAGCTGATGGGACCGCTTCGCGGTCCTGTCGCGACACAAGGCCGCTCCTACAGGTACAGCGCTTGGCCCACGGCTACGCAGACCTTGTAGGAGCGGCCTTGTGCCGCGAAGGGGCGCCAAGTGGCCCCGCTTTTCCATCACCCTTATCACCGTTTTTCTAGGAGCGCTTACATGGCTGTTGGTCTTGGTCCTTTGCCCACCCTGCACCCGGTTCCCGGTTTCGAACTCGGCATCGCCTCGGCGGGTATCAAGCGCCCCGGGCGCAAGGACGTGGTGGTGATGCGTTGCGCCGAAGGCTCCAGCGTCGCGGGTGTGTTCACCCTCAACGCCTTCTGCGCGGCACCTGTGATCCTCTCCAAGCAGCGCGTGCAAGGCACCGTGCGCTACCTGCTGACCAACACCGGTAACGCCAACGCCGGTACCGGCGCGCCAGGCCTGGCCGCCGCCGAGCGTACCTGCGCCAAGCTGGCAGAGCTTGCAGGTGTGGATGCCAGCGCCGTGCTGCCATTCTCCACCGGCGTGATCGGTGAGCCGCTGCCGGTCGAGAAAATCGAAGGCGCGCTGCAGGCCGCCCTGGACGACCTGTCGGAAAACAACTGGGCCGAGGCTGCCACCGGCATCATGACCACCGACACCCTGCCCAAGGGGGCCAGCCGCCAGTTCCAGCATGACGGCGTGACGGTCACCGTCACCGGTATCAGCAAGGGCGCCGGCATGATCCGTCCGAACATGGCCACCATGCTCGGCTACATCGCCACCGATGCCAAGGTCGCGCCAGCGGTACTCAAGGACCTGCTGCTCGACGGTGCCAACAAGTCGTTCAACCGCATCACCATCGACGGTGACACCTCGACCAACGACTGCTGCATGCTGGTCGCCACCGGCAAGGCCGATCTGCCGGAGGTCACCCAGGCCAGCGGCGCGCTGTTCGAAGCGCTGAAAAAGGCCGTGTTCGAAGTCTGCATGGAGGTGGCCCAGGCCATCGTTCGAGACGGTGAGGGCGCGACCAAGTTCGTCACCGTCCAGGTCAACGGTGGCGGCAACCACCAGGAATGCCTGGACGTCGGCTACGCCGTGGCCCACTCGCCGCTGATCAAGACCGCGCTGTTCGCCTCCGACCCCAACTGGGGCCGCATCCTTGCCGCCGTCGGCCGTGCCGGCGTGCCAGCGCTGGATGTCAGCCTGATCGACGTGTACCTCGATGAAGTCTGCATCGCCAGCAAGGGTGGCCGCAGCCCGAGCTACACCGAGGAGCAGGGCTCCAAGGTGATGGCCCAGGAGGAGATCACCATTCGCATCGAGCTGGGCCGTGGCCAGTGCAGCGAAACCATCTGGACCACCGACCTGTCCCACGAGTACGTGAAGATCAACGCCGAATACCGCACCTGATTCAGCCGGGGCCGCGCGGCGGCCCTTTCGCGGCACAAGGCCGCTCCTATACGGGCTTGCGCGGTCCCTGTAGGAGCGGCCTTGTGCCGCGATGGGCTGCAGGCAGCCCTGACATTCCAACCCAATGGAGCCGAACCATGAGCTATCACCTGATCATCGGCGACAAGCTGTACTCCTCCTGGTCGCTGCGTGGCGCCCTGGCCCTCGATCTGGCTGGCGTGCCTTATGAGGAAACGCTGATCACCCTCAATCAGCCCGATACCCGCAAGCGCCTCCTCGAATTTTCCGCCACCGGCAAGGTGCCGCTGCTCAAGACCGAGCACGGCGTGATCGCCGACTCGATGGCCATTGCCGAGTACCTCGCCGAGCGTCACCCAGACGCCCAGTTGTGGCCGTCCGACATCGCCGCCCGCGCCCAGGCGCGTTCGGCGTGCGCACAGATGCACAGCGGTTTCATGGCCTTGCGCAGCGCGATGCCGTTCGACCTGTCCCGCGACGAAGCGCTGGAAAACATCCCGCTGGATGTTCAGGTCGATATCGACCGCATCGTCGCCCTGTGGTCGGAGTGCCGACTGGCAGCCAAGGACAGCGGCCCGTTCCTGTTCGGCAAGCCGAGCCTGGCCGATGCCTTCTTCGCACCAGTGGCCGTGCGTCTTCGCACCTACCGGGTCGAGGTTCCGGCCGAGGCGGCCACCTACATTGAGACCATTTACCAGTGGCCGGCCTTCCAGGCCTGGCAGAAGGCTGGCCTGGCGGAGCGTGAAGGGTGAAGCGGATTCATGTTGTAGCGGCGGTCATTCGTGGCGCCGACGGGCGCATCCTGATCGCCCGTCGCGCCGATACCCAGCACCAGGGCGGCCTGTGGGAGTTCCCGGGTGGCAAGGTGGAAGAGGGTGAAACCATCGAGGCGGCGCTGGCCCGTGAGCTGCGCGAGGAGCTGGGCATCGAGGTGGCCCGCTCGCGACCGCTGATCAAGGTCAGCCATGACTATCCGGACAAGCAGGTGCTGCTGGATGTCCGTGAAGTCGACGCTTTCATCGGCGAACCCCACGGCGCCGAGGGCCAACCCCTGGCCTGGGTGGCGCCGCGGGATCTGGGGCAGTACGCGTTTCCCGAGGCCAACAAGCCGATCGTCGCTGCCGCGCGCCTGCCCGACCGGTACCTGATCACCCCGGATGGCCTGGAGGCGCCCGAGCTGCTGCGTGGCATCCAGAAAGCCATCGCCGGCGGCATCCGCCTGATCCAGCTGCGGGCGCCGGACATGTACGATCCCAAGTACCGCGATGTGGCCGTTGACGCAGTCGGGCTGTGTGCTGGCAAGGCCCAGCTGATGCTCAAGGGGCCGCTCGAATGGCTGGGCGACTTCCCCTCGGCGGGCTGGCACCTGACGGCCGCGCAACTGCGCAAATACGCGGCCAATGGTCGGCCGTTCCCCACGAATCGCTGGTTGGCGGCCTCGTGCCACAGTGCCGAAGAACTGACCCTGGCCGAGCGGATGGGAGTGGACTTCGTCACTTTGTCGCCGGTGCAGGCAACCCAGACTCACCCGGAGGCGGTTCCGCTTGGATGGGAGGAGGCTGGCCGCTTGATCCAGGGGGCCACGCATCCGGTGTTCCTGCTGGGCGGCGTTGGCGCAGCGGAGCGTGAGCGTGCCTGGGAGGTGGGGGCCCAGGGGGTGGCGGGAATTCGTGCGTTCTGGCCGGAGGTTTGATGTCGGCCATTCGCGGATAAACCCGCTCCCGCCTGGGTATGTGGTGCTGTGCGGGTTTACCCGCGAATGGGCTGCAACGCAGCCCTGCGATATCAGGCCTGCGGCTTGGCCGCAGCCTGCCACAGCACCTCTGCGACGCCTTGGCGCCGCCCGATGATCCGCGCTGCGACGAACAACAGATCGGACAGCCGGTTGATGTACGCCAATCCCACCCCTTCCAGCGGTTCTATGGCATTCAGTTGCTGGCAGCGCCGCTCCGCGCTGCGGGCCTGGCTGCGGCATACATGGGCCTGGGCCACCAGGGCCGAGCCACTGGGCAGAATGAAGTTCTTCAGTGGCCCGAGCTCTTCGTTCCAGTGGTCGATCGCCATTTCCAGCCTGTCCACTTCAGCCTGGTCCAGAGCCTGGTAACTGGGCATCGCCAGCTCGCCGCCCAGGTCGAACAGCCGATGCTGGCAGGGCGCCAGAACCTCGATCAGCTCTCCCAACCCTTCGCCTTGCAGCCCGGCCAGCAACACGCCCAGTTGGCTGTTGAGGCTGTCCACCTCGCCGATCGCTTCGATCCGCGGATGATCCTTGGGCACCCGGCGCCCATCGCCAAGGCCTGTTTCGCCCTTGTCACCGGTGCGGGTGTAGATCTTCGACAGCCGATAGCCCATGTCATGCCTCCGTGTTGGCCGGTGCCACGGGCGCCGGCTGGCCGAGGGGCAGGCGCAGGGTGAAACAGGTGCCCTGGCCGGGTGCGGAGTGAACCTCCATCTGCCCCTTGTGATTGTTGGTGATGATGAAATACGAAACCGACAGGCCCAAGCCGGTGCCCTGGCCGATTTCCTTGGTGGTGAAGAACGGCTCGAAGGTGCGTTTGCGTACCGATTCGGGCATGCCGACGCCGTTGTCTTCGACCTGGATCTCCGCCCAGGGCGGGTTGAGCCGGGTGCGCAGGACGATACGCCCAGGCTCGGCGGGCTGTGGTCGTTGGTGGATGGCTTGGGCGGCGTTCTTCAGCAGGTTCAGCAGCACCTGCTCCAGCTCGTTGGCAGTACAGGGCACAGGTCCCAGTTCGGGATCGAACTGGCGGACGATATGCTGGCCCTTGAAGTCGAAACCGATGGTCAGGTCGAAGTCGTTGCCGGCGATTTCCACCGCCTGGTCGATCAGTGCCGGCAAATCGCAGGGCGCCAGTTGGCGATTGCTGCGTCGGCTGAAGCTGAGCATGTGGGTGACGATCTTCGCCGCCCGTGCCCCGGCCTGCTGGATGCCGTCGAGCAACTGCGGCACGTCGCGGCTTTCCAGGTAGCGGTTGACGGTCGGCAGGTCGATGTCGAGCTCGGCAGCCTGTTCCTGGTTGCGCGGCAGCTCGGGCGACAGGCGGCGACGAATGTTCTGAACGTTGTGCAGGATGGCGCCGAGCGGATTGTTGATCTCATGGGCCATGCCGGCGGCCAGGCCTCCCACCGAGAGCATTTTTTCCGACTGCACCATCATTTCTTCGAGCGACAGGCGCTGGGTGATGTCGTCGATACGGATCACCACGCCACGGCCTCCGCCACCGGTCAGGGGGTAGAAGGTCAGGGCGTAGTGGCGCAGTTCCTCGTCCTTGGGCCAGGTGACCCGTTCGATCTTCGCCACACGGTGTTTCTCGACGCTTTCCTTGAGTTGCGCAAGGAAGGGCTTGAGCGGTTCGAAGGCGATGAAGATCGGCTGGTTCAGTGCCTCGTCCAGCGGTGTGCCGGAGAGCACCGTGGCCTCCTGGTTCCACTGGGTCACGTAGAGCTGTTCGTCCAGGGCGATCAGCGCCGAGGGCATGGAGTCGATGATGCTGTTGAGGTAGTTCTGGAAGCCCGTGAGCTTCTTCTCGATCTTGCTGCGTACCTGGACTTCCAGCTCCAGTTTGCGGTTGGTATGGCGTGTTTCTTCGGCCAGGCCCTGGGCCTGGTCGTAGGCCATCTGGAACTCGTCGCGCGTGCGCTTGAGCTGCTGTTCGCGAGCCTCGATGCGCGAGAGCATGGTATTGAAGGCCTCGGCCAGGCTGCCGATCTCGTCGTCGTTGCCACGTCGGGCACGCAGGGCGTAGCTCTCTTCGCGGGTGACCTGGCGGCTGAGCTCCTCCAGCTGGTTGATCGGCTGCGTGATCAGACGCTTGATCTGGCGGGCGATGATCATCCACAGCAGGATGCTGAACACCAGGATCGCCAGGCTGGCGGTCAGGGTGCCGGTGTAGAAGGCCGTGGGCAATTCGCTGCTGACCACCAGCAGCAGGTGCGCCGCAGGGCCGCCGTCACGTGGCAGACGGATCAGCTGGGTGCTGCGAAACTCCATCAGGCGCCAGCCGTCGATGTTGCGAAAGCGCTTGGGCAGGGCCAGCGGCTCGCCATGTTGCAGTTGGGCCAGCATGCGCCCATCGCCGCCGTACAATGCCGCGGCGCGCAGGGGGGAGTAGCTGTCCAGCGTCTTGAGCAACGCGGTGGCCGCTTCCGGTGAGTCACCTGCGCGGGCCGACAGCTGCGGGTTGGACACCAGCCGACCGATGGTCTGCAGGGCCTGGGGCGCCATGCTTTCCTGGGTGATCCAGTAGGCGGCACTGATGAACGTCAGGTTGGCCACCACCAGGATGGTGACCAGCAATACCAGCAAGGCCGCCAGCAGTTTCTGCCCGACCGGGAGGTTTTCCAGACGTTGGCGCAGGGTCATGGGCGAGGGCGTGTTCTCTGTGTGATTGATGGAGCAGCGTCAGTCGCTGGGCAGGCCCCGGGCCTGCAAGCTATCGACCAGGCGCCGGTGCAGGTGTTCCAGATGCGGTACCTCCAGGCCGTGACGGGCAGCGACCCGGCAGGCGTGGCCAAGCAGGTAGTGCACCTCGGTGCGGCGGCCATGGCGGACATCCTGGTACATGGAAGAGTAGTTGGCCGCGGTGGCCAGGATGACCCGCTGCACTTGTTCATCCAGCGCCTCGGCGGCTTCGGGCTGGCCGCAGCGACGCAGCAGTTCGGCCAGCTCCACGCACAGGGTGGATACTTCACCCAGGTGCTCCAGCAGGCCGCCGTTGTGGCAGTCGTGAAGTACGGTCAGCGGGTTGATCGCGCAGTTGAGCGCCAGTTTGCGCCACAGGCGGGTGAGGATATCCACCGTCCACTCGGCGGGGATGGCCGCGTCGCGCAGGTCGTCGAACCACTGCGGCGGAGCCGGGTTGGCCGGGTCGCCCAGCCAGTTGAAGCCTTGCCCGGCAAAACGCACACGCCAGTCATCCTCGCGGAAGGCTCCCTCGGTGCTGGAGGCGAAGATGCAACGGGCATGCGGCACCTGGTCGGCGACCTCGTCCTGGCTGCCCAGGCCGTTCTGCAGCAGGACCAGCTCGGCGCCTTCGGCCAGTCGTGGCGCCAGGCGGGCGATGGCCGGTGCGGCGTCATAGGCCTTGCAGGCCACCAGCAGGCGATGGATGGGACCATGGGCCCGGTCGCTTTCGGCGGGGATCGCGTAGTGGCTGGCCTGGTCCTGCTCGAGCAAGGTCAGGCCGCCGGCAGCCTGGTACGCGGCCAGGCGCTGGTCGTCGCGAAGGATCAGGCGCACTGCCTTGCCGGCGCGGGCAAGGCGGCAGGCCCAGAGGCTGCCGAGGCTGCCGGCGCCGAGAATATGCCAGGTGCTGCTCATCTGCGTTTCGCAACCCGTTATAATGAGTCCGCATTTTAACCGTCAAACCTGGCGCGCTCCATCCGACCGAGCGCGCTTTTATTTTTGGAGAACAACCATGCCTTCGTTCGACGTGGTATCGGAACTGGACAAGCACGAAGTCACCAACGCCGTGGACAACGCGGTGAAGGAACTGGACCGCCGCTACGACCTCAAGGGCAAGGGCAGCTTCGAGTTCAAGGACAAGGAGCAGACCGTGCTCCTGACCGCCGAGGCGGACTTCCAGCTCGAGGCAATGGTCGAGATCCTTCGTCTGGCCTTGGTCAAGCGCAAGATCGACGTCAAATGCCTGGAAGTCAAGGATGCCTACCCTTCGGGCAAGGAGATGAAGCAGGAAGCCAAGTTCCGCGAGGGTATCGACAAGGAGCTGGCCAAGAAGATCGTCGCCGCCATCAAGGACGGCAAGCTCAAGGTCCAGGCCGCCATCCAGGGCGAGCAGGTGCGTGTCACCGGCAAGAAGCGCGACGACCTGCAGGAAGCCATCGCCCTGCTGCGCACCAAGGAGTTCGACATGCCGCTGCAGTTCAACAACTTCCGTGACTGATGGGCGTCATGATGGAACCTTGATGGCGTATTGATGTCCATCGGTGCCTGAGGCCGCGAATATTCGCGGCCTGTTTTTTCGTGTTTTCCGTGTACTGCCGCTCGGCATCAGGAGATGAATATGGATTTGAATACTGAAGTCGATCAGTTGGTCCGCCAATCGCAAACGTGGGTCCCGTTGATCATGGAGTACGGCAGTCGCGTGCTGCTGGCGCTGCTGACCCTGGCCATCGGCTGGTGGGTGATCGGCAAGCTCAGTGCCCGGCTGGGCAAGCTGGTCGGTTTGCGCACCCCCGACGTTGCGCTGCAAAGCTTCATCGGCACATTGGCCAACATCGTGCTGAAAGTCCTGCTGGCGATCAGCGTGGCTTCCATGGTGGGTGTCGAGACGACTTCGTTCGTGGCCGCCATCGGTGCTGCCACGTTCGCCATCGGCATGGCGCTGCAGGGCAGCCTGGGGAACTTCGCAGGTGGCGTGCTGATCCTGTTGTTCCGCCCGTTCCGCATTGGCGACTGGATCGAGGCCCAGGGTGTCAGCGGTACCGTCGACAGCATCCAGATCTTCCACACCGTGCTGCGCACAGGTGACAACAAGACCGTGATCATGCCCAACGGCGCCCTGTCCAACGGTATCGTCACCAACTTCAATCGCCAGCCCACCCGCAAGGTGGTGTTCGATGTCGGTGTCGATTACGACGCCGACTTGCAACAGGCCCGTCAGGTCCTGCTGGAGCTGGCCAAGGATCCCCGTGTCCTGCAGGATCCCGCCCCACAGGCGGTGATCTCGAACCTGGGTGACAGCGCGATCACCGTATCCCTGCGTGTCTGGGTCAAGACCGCGGACTACTGGGATGTGATGTTCATGCTCAACGAGCATGCACGGGATCATCTGAAGGCCGTGGGTATCGGTATTCCGTTCCCGCACCGGGTGATTCGCGTGGTGCAAGAGGAAGTCGTGCAGTAAGCTACGCCCAGCACAGCCCCTATCGCGGGACAAGCCCGTCTCCCACCGTTCCTGGTGGGAACGGGCTTGTCCCGCGATGCGTTTTGCCCCATTACACTTGTTCACAGCCTGAGCCTGTCATTTCTGGCATATAGGCTGATCCCTCCTGTTTCCAGCTGTTTTCCATCATGAAGCCATTGCTGCACATCACGCCCCTGCGAGCCTTGCTGTTCGCGCTGACCCTGGCCCTGTTCGAACTGCTGACGTACCTCGCCAGCGATGCGGTCATGCCTGCCATGCCCGTGGTGGTCGACGACCTCAAGGCCAGCCCCGAGTACATCCCCCACGCCCTGAACCTGTATCTGCTTGGTGGCGTGCTGTTGCAATGGCTGATCGGCCCGCTGGCCGACCGCTATGGCCGTCGGCCGCTGTTGCTGGCCGGTTGCGCGTTCTTTGGCGTGGCCTGCCTGGCCACCTACTGGGTCCATGACATCGGTCTGTTCAACCTGCTGCGGCTGCTGCAGGGCATCGGTCTGGGCTTTGTGGTGACGGTGAGCTACCCGGCGCTGAACGAGGCCTTCAGCGAAGCCGATGCGGTGCGCATGATGGCCCTGTTGGCGAACATCGCCCTGCTGTCGCCTTTGTTGGGGCCGTTGGTGGGGACCTTGCTGTTGCAATGGCTGGACTGGCGCTGGTTGTTCCTGGCGTTCACCGTCGGCGCGGTGCTGACCTGGCTGCTGCTGTACCGACTGATGCCGGAGACGCTCGGCGTAGAGCGCCGCGATGGCTCGCGGCTGCCGTTCACGCCGATCCACCTGTTGCCGCTGCTGGTCGGCTATGGCCAATTGCTGGGCAATCGCCGCTTCGTGGCGGGCAGTGCGGCCCTGGGCCTGGTGGGCCTGCCCCTGATTGGCTGGATCGGCTTGTCGCCGGTGCTGCTGATCAGCGACGAAGGGCTGAGCACGATGGAGTATGCGCTGTGGCAACTGCCGGTGTTCGGCGGCTTGATCCTGGGCAACCTGATCATCAACCGCATCGCTGACCGTTATCCGTTGGTCAGCCTGGTGCGGGGGGCGCTGTGGCCCTACCTGGCGGGCTTGTGCCTGATGGTGTTGGCGACCTGGTACTGGCCGACGGTGACCAGCCTGGTGGCAGGGCTGTCGTTGTACGCCCTGGGCCTGGGCGTGGCCAATGCGGTGCTGTACCGCATGACCTTGTTCTCCAGCGAGCAGAGCAAGGGACTGGTGTCGGCCATGCTGGGCATGATCACCATCGCCCTGCTGGGGCTTGGCGGCGCGCTGCTGGCGATGTTGGGGGCGGGGGCCAGCCTGCTGCATTTCGCGCTGGCGGCAGGTATTGCCGGCGCCCTGGCGCTCTGGCCGTTGTGGTACGTGGTTGGCGGGCGTCGGGACGAAGGTGCCGTAGCGTAAGCCTCTGAGGGCAACTGCGCAGCCCGGTCGCCCTGCAAGGATCACCGCTCCCCCTGCGGGAGCGGGTTTACCCGCGAATAGGCCTGAGCAGGCAATACAAGACAGTTGTCCCCACAGGAAATGCACAGACTCCGGTGAGGAGCGGCTCCGGAATCTCAGGGCCGTTCGGCGGTGGAGTTTTCCACAGGCGCCTGTTTGCCGCGACCGACCTCCTGGTGCCAGTGCAGGGCGATCAGGATGAGGGTCGGCACGCCCAGCAGGGCGGTGATCAGGAAGAAATTGTGGTAACCGAACTTTTCCACCAGCACGCCCGAGTAGCCACCGATCAGGCGTGGCAGCAGCAGCATGATCGAGCTCAGCAGGGCGTACTGGGTGGCCGAGAACTTCAGGTTGGTCAGGCTCGACAGGTAGGCGACGAAGGCCGAGGTGGCAAGGCCCGAGCTGAAGTTGTCGAGGGAGATGGTGACGACCAGCATCTCCAGGTTCGGGCCCATGTCGGCCAGCATCAGGAACAGGATGTTGGTCGCCGCTGACGCCGCGCCGCCGATGAACAGGATCGGCAGGATGCCGAAGCGCACGATCAGCAGGCCACCGATACCCGCGCCGACCAGGGTCATGATCAAGCCGAAGATCTTGCTGACGCTGGCGATCTGGTCCTTGGTAAAGCCCTGGTCGATGTAGAACACGTTGGCCATCACGCCCATCACGGTATCCGACATGCGATAGGTGGCGATCAGGCCGAGCAGCAGCAGCGCCTGCCAGCGATAGCGCAGGATGAAGTCGTTGACCGGTGTCAGCACCGGTGCCAGGCCGCGGCGGCCCAGGGACGACAGGCAGGCCCAGGTCAGCAGCACATAGAGGATAAGACGCAGGAAGGCGCGGTCTTCGAGCAGCAGGTCGAGGATGGTCGCGTCGCCGGCGATCACGCTGGACCAACCGGTGTTGAACATCTGGGTGAAGCTTGCCGGTACCGACACCAGCAGGATGATCAGCACGAACACCGATGCCAGTTGATGCACCAGGCCGTAGCGGGCCGCCGACAGCTGGGTACGCAATGGCACCGGCGGCTCGCGCATCACCAGCGTGGTGAACACTGCCGGAAGCATCAGAATGCCGAACAGCACGTAGGTGCCGGTCCAGGCCTTGTGCAGGTAGCTGAAACCGGTGGATCCGAACCACTCCGCGAAGAACAGGGCGCCAGCGGTGGCGAGCAGGGCGGCGACGCGGTAGCCGGCCATGTAGCTGGCGGCGAGGGCAGCCTGGCGTTGGTCGTCGGCGATTTCCAGGCGGTAGGCGTCGACGGCGATGTCCTGGGTAGCGGAGGCGAAGGCCACCAGGACCGCCAGTGCGATCAGCCAGGAGAGGTGTTTTTGCGGATCGCACAGACCCATGCCGACCAGGCCGATCACCACCAGCATCTGCGAGAGCAGCAACCAGGAGCGGCGCCGGCCAAGGCCACCGAGCAGCGGCAGGCGCCATTGGTCGAGCAATGGCGACCAGACCCATTTGAAGGCGTAGGCCAGGCCGATCAGGCTGGCGTAGCCGATGGTTTCACGGGCGACGCCTGCCTCCCGAAGCCAGACGGACAACGTCGAGAACACCAGCATGTAAGGCAGGCCGGCGGCGAATCCGAGCAACAAAAGCACCAAGGTCGACGGGCTGGCATAGGCAGCGAGCGCAGCGCGCCAGGTTTTACGGGGCATGGGCCAACATCTGCCTCAAGTTTGCGAAAACAAAACGCGCACTCTAACCGCTGTGCTCCATTGGACGCCAGCCGTGACGCGACATATCGACGCGATTGTTCCTGACTGTAACGCCTTCTGCACGCAATCGTGCGCGCTGTTCGTCTCCCGACGGTGTCCCCAAGGCCAGGCTCAGGCGACCGCCAGCCCCCAGCACGCGATGCCAGGGCAGGCGGGTGTCGGACGGGAGTTGTCCAAGGGTGCGGCCGACCCAGCGCGCGGCCCGTCCCAGGCCGGCCAGCTCGGCCAGCTGACCGTAGCTGACCACCTTCCCGGAAGGGATCTGGCCAAGCACCGAGTACAACGCCATTCGTCGGGCCTGGGCATCGTCCGTGGGGGCCTGTGAGGAGGTGGGCATCAGAGAGGCCCTGGCCTGCGGATGAAAGCGGACCAACGGTCGGGGCAAATGAGAGTGGAACTCGACGGCATGGTCTGGGTCTGTCCTTGCTGTGGTCGTGGTGATCTGGATAATGCCCGGCTTTTTTCGTCAAATCGAACCTGTAGTCAGCTTATGTATTCTAGAACCCTGCCATGTCTTCTTGCCGCTTTCCTGTGCCTGCCGGCGTTCGCCGACACGGTATGGATGAAGAATGGCGACAGGCTCAGCGGTACGATCAAGGTCTTCGATGGTGGCAAGCTGTTGTTGCAGACCACTTACGGCGGCGCCATCGCGCTGGACTGGAAGCAAGTGCAGACCCTGGAAAGCGACCAGGAGCTGCTGGTGAAGCAGGACGCCTATACCGGCGAGAAGGCCAAGTCGCTCAAGGCCGCGGAGCCAGGCAAGGTGACCCTGGCCAATGGCGAGGCCCCAAAGACCGTCGACCTGGCCAGCATCGAGCAGATCATGAAGCCCCAGCCGCTGGTCGAGGACTTCCTGTGGAAGGGCAATGTCGATCTGGCCATGGACTACAAGCGTGCCGAGAGCGATACCGACGACTACGACATCAGCTTCAAGACCACTGCCCGCCATGGCCGCTGGCGGCACAACGCCGAAGGCGAGTACAACCGCGAGAGCAAGGACGAGGAGACCACCACCAACAACTGGAAGGCCGAGTACGCCCTGGACCGTTTCATCACCGACAAGTGGTTCTGGCAGGGGCGCCTGGAGTACAAGCGTGATCATGTCGAGGACCTGGCCCGTCAGCGAACCGTGGGTACCGGCCCTGGCTACCAGTTCTGGGATGACGAGCTGGGGGCCTTCTCCCTCGGTACGCTGATCAACCGCACCGACTTCGAATACCGTGATGGCGGCAAGGACAACTTCTATTCGGCCGCGTTGAAGTGGGACTACAACCGCTACCTCATCGGCAAGCGTGTCGAACTGTTCACCAACGGCGAGGTCGGCAAGCCCTTCGGCGGGGTGGCCAACTATGCGCTGGATGCCGAAGCAGGCCTGCGCTACAAGGTCACTGAATGGGCGTCGCTCAATATCAAGGCGGAGAAGGACATCATCAGCGGTACGCGTGACAGCGATCTGGACAAGACCCGCTACACCGCAGGCTTTGGTGTGACCTGGTAGATCCTGGCGGCCGCGCAGCTCGTCCGGTTGGCCTGGCAGCCCCAGGCGATCCTTGCTGTGGCAACGGACAGTGATAAGGCCTATCTTGTGCCCATCCCGTTCGCCGTCAGGAGCTTCCTTCGTGAGTAACAACGCCCTGCGCCCCGCCCGGGAGCTCCTGCTCAAGGAGTACCGTGGCGTGCTTTCCACCCATTCCAAGTCCATGCCCGGCTATCCGTTCGGCTCCGTGGTGCCCTATTGCCTGGACGCCGAGGGCCGTCCGCTGATCCTCATCAGCCGTATCGCCCAGCATACCCATAACCTGCAAAAGGATGCCAAGTGCTCGCTGCTGGTGGGTGAGCGCGAGGCCGAGGATGTCCAGGCGGTGGGGCGCCTGACGGTGATGGCCGAGGCGCGCAAGCTTACCGACGGGACCGCCATCGAGGCGGCGGCCGAACGCTACTACCGGTACTTTCCCGAGGCGGCCAACTACCACAAGGCCCACGACTTCGACTTCTGGGTGCTGGAGCCGGTGCGCCACCGCTATATCGGTGGCTTCGGCGCGATCCACTGGCTCGACCAGGTGACCTTGGCCAACCCCTTCGCAGGCAAGGTCGAGGCGAGCATGATCGAGCACATGAACAGCGACCATGCCAATGCCATCGCGCACTATGTGGCGCTGACCGGGCTGCCGCGCACCGCGCCGGCCGAGATGGTCGGCATCGACAGCGAAGGCATGCACCTGCGTATCGGGCAGGGTATCCACTGGTTGGCTTTCCCCAGTGTTTGCAATACCCCGATACAGGTTCGCGAAGCCTTGGTGCTGCTGGCGCGCGCCGACCAGTGGCCGGTCACGGCGAAGGTCGAGGGTTGAAATTGCGAGCGCACGCATCCATCTGATGGTCTTACTGGAAGGTTTTCTTCCGTCGAGGATCCCTTGATGCGTGCTTTTCTATTGCTGTTTCTGATTTTTCCGGTGCTGGAGCTGTTCGTCTTCGTCAAGGTCAGCGCCGCCATCGGTTTCTTCCCGGCGCTGTTGCTGATCATCGCCGGTTCCGCCCTGGGTGTGCTGGTGATGCGCGTGGCCGGGCTGGCCACCGCCCTGCGTGCCCGTGAGAGCCTGCAGCGCGGTGAGTTGCCGGCCGAGGACATGTTCCAGGGCATGATGCTGGCGCTGGGCGGTGGTTTGCTGTTGCTGCCGGGCTTCATCAGTGACGTGCTGGGCCTGCTGTGCCTGTTGCCATTCACCCGGCACCTGGCGGCGCGCAAGATGCGTCAGCGCGCCGAGGCCCAGGCCATGCGCCAGCGGGCGTTCCAGGACGATCCGCTGCGCCCCGGGCCGCATGACGCCGGCCATCGTCCCAATGTGATCGAAGGCGAGTACGAGCGGCACGACAAGTAAGTATCCAGGGGCCGCTTCGCACCCCGTCGTGGCACAAGGCCGTTCCCACAGGAGTCAAGCGCGGACCTGTGGGGGCGGCCTTGTTTCGCGAAAGGGGCGCGAAGCGGCCCTGGCTTTTTCAAGCGGATGAAAAATTTTCTGCGCCAAGCCTTGTAATTGATTTTGCCGACCGCATGTATGGGTCACCGCAAGGTTTCTGGTGGCAACGCCAGACATGACATCCGGGGTTTGCCCCCTGCGGACCCTGACCGGCAACGCCGGAACGTATCAACCGCCGGTATCGATACCGGCCGATGAAAACCATAATTTGGGAGAGATCGACAATGAAGCTTCGTCCTCTGCATGACTGCGTCGTTATCCGTCGCAGCGAAGAAGAATCGAAAACCGCTGGCGGTATCGTCCTGCCGGGTTCGGCCGCTGAAAAACCAAACCGTGGCGAAGTCGTCGCTGTCGGCACCGGTCGCATCCTGGACAACGGCGAAGTACGTGCCCTGGCCGTCAAAGTGGGTGACAAAGTGGTCTTCGGCCCTTACTCGGGCAGCAACACCGTGAAAGTCGACGGTGAAGACCTGCTGGTGATGAGCGAGAACGAAATCCTCGCTGTCGTCGAAGGCTGATTCCCCTCCCGGTTTCCAGAAGCATTCTAGAATTCAAGGATTAAACGATCATGGCTGCTAAAGACGTAAAATTCGGCGATTCCGCCCGTAAGAAAATGCTGGTTGGCGTCAACGTTCTGGCTGACGCGGTAAAAGCGACCCTGGGCCCGAAAGGCCGTAACGTGGTCCTGGCCAAGAGCTTCGGCGCTCCGACCATCACCAAGGACGGCGTTTCCGTCGCCAAAGAGATCGAGCTCAAGGACGCCTTCGAGAACATGGGCGCCCAGCTGGTCAAGGAAGTGGCTTCTAAGGCCAACGACGCTGCCGGTGACGGCACCACCACCGCTACCGTTCTGGCTCAGGCCATCGTCAACGAAGGCCTGAAGGCCGTTGCCGCCGGCATGAACCCGATGGACCTCAAGCGCGGCATCGACAAGGCTACCGCCGCCATCGTCGCCGAGCTCAAGAGCCTGTCCAAGCCATGCGCCGACTCCAAGGCCATCGCCCAGGTAGGCACCATCTCCGCCAACTCCGACACCTCCATCGGTGAAATCATCGCCGAAGCCATGGAAAAGGTCGGTAAAGAAGGCGTGATCACCGTTGAAGAAGGCTCGGGCCTGGAAAACGAACTGTCCGTCGTAGAGGGCATGCAGTTCGACCGCGGTTACCTGTCGCCGTACTTCATCAACAAGCCGGACACCATGGTTGCCGAGCTGGAAGGCCCGCTGCTGCTGCTGGTCGACAAGAAGATCTCCAACATCCGCGAACTGCTGCCAGTCCTGGAAGCCGTTGCCAAGGCCGGTCGTCCGCTGCTGATCGTTGCTGAAGACGTCGAAGGCGAAGCCCTGGCTACCCTGGTCGTCAACAACATGCGCGGCATCGTCAAGGTTGCTGCGGTCAAGGCGCCTGGCTTCGGCGATCGCCGCAAGGCCATGCTGCAGGACATCGCCACCCTGACCGGCGGCCAGGTCATCTCCGAAGAAATCGGCCTGACCCTGGAAACCACCACCCTGGAGCACCTGGGTAACGCCAAGCGCGTCATCCTGTCCAAGGAAAACACCACCATCATCGACGGCGCCGGTTCCGACGCTGACATCGAAGCACGCGTCAAGCAGATCCGTGCCCAGATCGAAGAAACCTCTTCGGACTACGACCGTGAGAAGCTGCAAGAGCGTCTGGCCAAACTGGCTGGCGGTGTTGCCGTGATCAAGGTCGGTGCTGGCACCGAAGTCGAGATGAAAGAGAAGAAAGCCCGCGTCGAAGACGCCCTGCACGCTACCCGTGCAGCCGTCGAAGAAGGCGTGGTGCCTGGCGGTGGTGTTGCCCTGGTGCGCGCCCTGCAGGCTGTCGCTGACCTCAAGGGCGACAACGAAGACCAGAACGTCGGTATCGCGCTGCTGCGTCGCTCGGTCGAAGCTCCGCTGCGCCAGATCACTGCCAACGCCGGCGACGAGCCAAGCGTTGTCGCTGACAAGGTCAAGCAAGGTTCGGGCAACTACGGCTACAACGCTGCGACTGGCGAATACGGCGACATGATCGAGATGGGTATCCTGGACCCAGCCAAGGTCACCCGTTCGGCTCTGCAAGCTGCAGCTTCGATCGGTGGTCTGATGATCACCACCGAAGCCATGGTTGCCGATCTGCCGGAAGACAAGCCAGCAGCAGGCGGCATGCCTGACATGGGCGGCATGGGTGGCATGGGCGGCATGATGTAAGCCAGCCTCACCCGCTGCAAAAAGAGCCCCGCCTAGTGCGGGGCTTTTTCATGGCGGTTGTCCTGCCCCGAGGATGTCGGGAGGGCTTTGCCTTCCTTTCGTGACGCAAGGCCCTACATGGCCGGCGTATTCTCTGTGCGGGTTTATCGAGGTGTGAACCGCCAGTGAAGGGGCCAGGACAGGCAACACAAAGACAGTTGCTCCAACAGGTCTGCCGGTGATTCGGGCGTTGCGCCGTATCTGTGGAGGCGGCCCCAGGATCGAACAGGGCGCGGCTCACTCAAGTCGGCTGCCCTCACAGAAGGCGGGTACAGCCCCGCACAGCAAAAAGCCCCGCATCGTGCGGGGCTTTCTTGCTTATGGAGCCTGGACGTGCGGTTTTCGCGGGCGAACCCGCGAAAGGGCGGTTCAGGCAACGCTGCGTTGCGGCACCGGCGCCAGGGCAACCCCTCGGCGATACAGCACCAGGTAATAGCATCCCAGGCCGATCAGCCAGCAGAACACCGCCGTCCACACGTTGTGCGACAGGAAGTGCGCTCCCTGCAGCATCCTGCCGATGGACAGCACGGTGCCGGTCACGAAAGCTACGGTGAAGGCCGCGCGGGCCAGGCGCGGACGTCGGTCGCGCAGGATGAAGAACAGGGCGAACAGACTGAAACCGGTCGCCGCATGGCCGCCGGGCCAGCAACGGCCTGGTTTGTCGGTCTCAGGGCGATGCTCCAGCAGTTTGCTATAGGTTTCCTTGCCACCGAACTGGCTCAGGCTCCAAGGACACTGAACGGCGGTGACCGCCTTGAGCGGTGTGACGAAGGCGGTGGACAGGCCCAGCGCCAATACCAGGCAGCCCAGTTCGCGGCGCCAGCCAAACAGGCGCGACCAGAAGAAGCTGGTAATGAACGCGACGATCGAAAGCAGCCCAAGGACGATCACCACCTGCTTGACCCGGTCATGCAGGATGTTCTCCAGGAGGTAGCTATGACTGCCGATGAACTCGCCGGCCACCGGATCGAACGCCAGATTGGCCACATCCATGTCCAAGGACGTCCACTCACTCAGGAGCAGGGCCACCACGGTGACCAGCGGGATGCCCAGATACAGCCAGAGGTTGATCGGGCGGGGGCGGGTGGTTTCTTGCATGACGACTCCAGGGACAATAAATGCCGGGCATTGTCGGCCTACCGCTATCCTGGGTTCGTGAAGGATCAGTGAAAATTACGTCAGCAACGCCCAAATACCGCCAAGGCTGGCGCGGCGCGGACGATGGCCTTAAGCTGCGCCTGCCGCGCAGAGCGAAAGCGTCGTACAGGAGAAACCGATGCGCATTCTACTGGTTGAAGACAACCGCGATATTCTCGCCAACCTGGCGGATTACCTGGGCATGAAAGGCTATACCGTCGACTGCGCCCAGGATGGCCTGTCCGGGCTGCACCTGGCCGCGACCGAGCACTACGACCTGATCGTCCTCGATATCATGCTGCCCGGGATCGATGGCTATACCCTGTGCAAGCGTCTGCGCGAAGATGCCCGCCGCGATACGCCGGTGATCATGCTCACCGCCCGCGACCAGCTCGATGATCGCCTGCAGGGCTTCCGCTCCGGTGCCGACGACTACCTGCTCAAGCCTTTTGCCCTGTCGGAGCTGGCTGCGCGCATCGAGGCGGTACTGCGCCGCTCCCAGGGTGGCGGCCGGCGTACGCTGCAGGTCGCCGACCTGAGCTACGACCTCGATACCCTGGAGGTCACCCGCCAGGGTCGCCTGCTCAAACTCAACCCGGTCGGCCTCAAGCTGCTGGCGGTCCTGATGCAGAAGAGCCCCCACGTGTTGCGTCGCGAGGTGCTGGAAGAAGCCCTCTGGGGGGACGACTGTCCCGACAGCGACAGCCTGCGCAGCCATGTCCACCAGCTGCGCCAGGTGATCGACAAACCGTTTGAAAAACCACTGTTGCATACCGTCCATGGCGTCGGCTATCGCCTCGCCGAGGGCCGCGATGGAGTTTAAGCAGAGCCTTGCCCAGCGCATCATCATCGCCTTCGCGTTGATGAGCGCCCTGGTTGCCGGGGCTTTCGCCTTCGGTATCGTCGCCACTGTCCACCTGGTCGAAGAACGTCTGATTTCCGCCGTGCTTGGCGGTGACCTGCAGCGTTTGCTGCGCATGGACAGCATCAGCGACTGGAGCCACCGCCCCCGTCCCGATCAGCTGTTCTACTTCAGCGGCGGGCGTGACGACTTCGAACTGCCCAAGGATCTGCGGCACCTGACGCCCGGTTTCCACGAAGTGTTCCGCGATCAGCTGTCCTACCATGCCATGGTCGAGATCGTCGACGGCCGGCGCTATGTGCTGCTGCAGGACCAGAGCGATTTCGAGGAGCGTGAGCGGGTGCTGTTCGCGGTCGTGGTGGTGGGCTTCGTGCTCAGCCTGGTGCTGGCTGTGACCCTGGGCTGGCTGCTGGCCAGGCGGGTGATGGCGCCGGTGATCCGCCTGGCCCGGCAGGTACGTCACCGTGACCAACTGCTTGGCCTGGCGCCACCGCTGGCACCGGATTATGCCGCGGACGAGGTCGGGCAGTTGGCCGTGGCCTTCGACGATACCCTGGGCCGTCTGCGCGATGCCCTCACGCGTGAGCGTCTGTTCACCAGCGACGTCAGCCACGAGTTGCGCACGCCGCTGATGGTGCTGGCCACCTCGTGCGAACTGCTGATTGAAAACCCGAACCTGGACAGCCGTTCTCGCAGCCAGGTGGAGCGCATCGCGCGTGCGACCGAGGAGATGCGTGAGCTGGTCAAGACGTTCCTGATGCTCGCCCGCGCCCAGCGTGACGAAGGTGCTGTCGCCTCGCAGGCGACCTTGAGCGAGGTGGCCGACGAGCTGGTGGGTGTATGGCGCGATACCATCGAACAGAAGGGGCTGACCCTCTATTACGATGGGCAGGTCAGCGCAAGCTCCGTGCTGTACAACGCGACCTTCCTGCAATCTGTGATGGGCAACCTGTTGCGCAACGCCGCTCACTACACCGACGGTGGCTATATCCGTCTGAGCCTGGAACCGATGGGGTTCAGCGTCGAGGACAGCGGCGTGGGTATTCCGGAGGAGCAGCGCGAGGCGATGTTCCGACCCTTCGTGCGGGGTGATGAACGCCGTGGCGAAGGCCTGGGCCTGGGCCTGTCGCTGGTGCAGCGGATCTGTGACGATCAGGGCTGGCATGTCACCCTGACGGCAACGTTGCCCCATGGCTGTCGTTTCCAGGTGGATCTGAGCAAAGGCAAGATGATTGCCCCGGATGGTGAGGCAGGCGACTAGACCCCAATGTTGGGGTGACTTATGAAACATCCTGTTGCAGGCATGACGTATTTTTCACATTGGCATGACCTGATTCCAACGCTTCGCTCCCTAGAGTGGGTCGAATCGAGTCAGGAGATGCCCAATGCGGAGCCCGATCAAACTCCAGTTTTCCGAGAAGTACGATCGCCAACATGCCCAGGAGTACTTCCTCAAGCACCAGGATGGCTTGGCCCGTCGGCTCTCCCACTACCGTGACGAACAACTGGCCCGCCGCGCCTTGGCGCTGGCGGGTGAGCCAGGCCTGGTCCTCGACCTGCCCTGTGGTGCGGGCCGCTTCTGGCCGCTGCTGGCGGAAAAACCCAATCGGGTGATCATTGGTGCAGACAACTCTGCCGACATGATCGAGACTGCCTGTGCATCGCAGCCGGCGGAGATCGTCGCCCGGGTGCGCCCCTTGCAGACGTCGGCCTTCGATATCGATTTGCCGGACAACGCCGTGGACAGCATCTTCTGCATGCGCCTGTTCCACCACATCGGCGAAGCCGCTCATCGCCAGACGGTTCTCTCGGAGTTTCATCGGGTCAGCCGTGATAGCGTGATCCTTTCCCTGTGGGTGGATGGTAATTTCAAAGCCTGGCGGCGTAAAAAGCTCGAACAACGTCGCAGCGCCAAGGCTGCACAGGGCAGTTATCAGAATCGTTTTGTATTACCTGTTGATACAATCGAAAAAGAGTTTGAGACAGCCGGGTTCAGAATTCAGGACCGTCTGGATTTCCTGCCGTTCTATGCGATGTGGCGGGTGTACGTATTACGCAAGGGGTAGGTGTCAATGGCAGTGGCCGGCAATGCGGGGTCTGAGTTCGAATATTACTGGCAGCAGCAGGGGGAATGGGTCGAGGAGCCCAACCAGCGGCGTGGCGGTGAGAGTGGTGTGCAGCGGCTGAGCGATGCGAAGGGGCGGGTGTTGTACGCAAAGCGTCAGGTCGGTCATATCTATCGCAGCCTGCGCCATCCGTTCGGTCGTCCGACCGTGCTGCGTGAGCTGGATGCCCTGAACAGTTTCGAGCAGCTTGGCGTGCGCGTACCGCGACTTGTCTTCGCGGGGGCCGAGCGCGGTGCCGACCATCAATGGCGGGCCTTGCTGGTAAGCGAGGCGCTCGACGGTTTCGTCGACCTCGACACCTGGCACGCCGAAGGGGCTCGAGAGCGCTACCCGCAAGTGCTGCACGAACGCATGCTCAAGGAACTGGCCGATAACCTGGCGCGCATGCACCTGGGGCATTGGCAGCACGGCTGTCTGTACGGCAAGCATGTGTTCGTCAAGGTCATCGGCGAGGGCGAGCGTGCCCGGGCCGAAGTCGCCCTGCTGGATCTCGAAAAGTGCCGCCGACGCTTCAGTTGCCAGCGTGCGGCCTCCAGGGACCTGCGTCAGCTACGTCGCCATTCGTCATTCGATGATGCGCAGTGGCAGAGCTTGCTCTATTTTTACCAGATGGCGTTTGGCAGCGCTGTCAAAGGGTTAGAGCAATGAAACTAGAAATCGCTCGAGCTTTGTTCCTGGTGGCTGCATTGGCGGTGACCACCGTGGCGGTGGCGGCCTGGGAAGAGCCGCGATCCGCGGTGTTCAGCAAGGCTGAAGACGGGGGCTTGTGTGCGGTGCCCCGACAAGTGAAACAACAGGCCGCGGCCCAGCCGGACAATGACCTGTTGCTGTTCCTGTTCGGTATGCGCCAAGGGCTGCGACCGTTCGGCTGATCGGGCGCGTGATGGTGAAACGCCAGGAGTCCACGACGGGCCCCTGGCGTTTTTTGTTGCCCGTGGTTTCTGTGTTGACCTCTTCGCGGGTAAACCCCCGCAGGGGCCTGCGCAAATCAGGTGGGAAGCTGTCGCCAGGCCCCACGGGTACAGCGCTGAACCTGTGGGAGCGGGGTTACCCGCGAAGAGGGCGGCACTGCCTCAAGCCTTCACCGCGCTCTTGTGCGCCAGCAGGGTGTAGATGCACGGCAGCACGAACAGGGTGAACAGCGTTCCGACGGACATCCCGGTGGCAATCACCGTGCCGATATCGAACCGGCTGACCGCGCCGGCCCCGGTGGCCAGGATCAACGGCACCATGCCGAACACCATGGCTGCGGTGGTCATCAGCACGGGCCGCAGGCGAATGGCCGCGGCTTCTTCGATGGCTTCGCGTACACCCAGCCCTTTTTCCTCGCGCAACTGGTTGGCGAACTCGACGATCAGGATGCCGTGCTTGCTGATCAGGCCGATCAGTGTCACCAGCCCCACCTGGGTATAGATGTTCATGCTCGAGACCCCGAGGAACAAGGGTAGCAACGCTCCGCAGATCGAAAGCGGCACCGTGACCAGGATTACCAGTGGATCCCTGAAACTCTCGAACTGCGCCGCCAGCACCAGGAAGATGATCGCCAACGCCAGGCCAAAGGTGACCCACAGGGCGCTGCCTTCCTGGACGAACTGTCGGGCGGTCCCGGCGTAGTCGAACGAGAACCCCTCCGGTGCCTCCTCATGGGCGATCGTCTGCACGGCCTGCAGCGCCTCGCCGATGCTGACCAGTGGAAAGCCCTGGATGATCGCCGAGTTCAGTTGCTGGAACTGGTTGAGCTGGCGTGGCCTGGCGCGGTCGCTGACGGTGATCAGGGTCGATAGGGGCAGCAGTTGGCCCTGGTCGTTCTTCACGTAGTAGTTTCTGAGCCAGCCCGAGTTGTCCCGGTAGGGCCGCTCGACCTGGGCGATGACCTTGTAGCTGCGGCCTTCGAGGGTGAAGCGGTTGATTTCCCCCTCGCCCAGCAGCGTGGCCAGGGTGCCGCCCAGGTCATCCATGGAGACGCCCATCTGCGCGGCCTTGGCCCGGTCGATGTCGACCACCACCTCGGGCTTGTCGAAGGCCAGATCGATGTCGAGGAAGGCGAACTTGCCAGACGCCTGGGCGCGTGCCTTGATCCGCTGGGCCACCTCCAGCAGGGCAGGGTAGTCGCCGGCGGTGTTGATCACGAACTGGAACGGCAGGCCTTCGCCGGTGCCAGGCAGCGAGGGCAGGTTGAAGCCGAAGATCTGCAGGCCGCCGATCTGCTCCAGTTTTGCCTGCACCAGCGGCAACAGCTCCATCTGGGTGCGCTCGCGCTCGTTCCAGGGTTTGAGCAGGAAACCTCCGATGCCGCTCTGCACGCCGTTGAAACCGTTGATCTGGAACGACGAGTAGTATTCGGGGAAGGTCTTGAACAGCGGCGTGAACTCGTCGGTGTAGGCGTTGAGGTAGTCCAGGTTGGCGGTCTGGGGGGCATTGCTCATCATGAAGATCACCCCCTGGTCCTCGTCCGGGGCCAGCTCGTTGTGGGTGAACATCAACAGCACCGGGATCAGGCACAGGACGATCACGGCAAACACCAGCACCACCGGGCGACTGTCCAGGGTGCCATGCAGCAGGCGTTGATAGCGGGCCTTGAGGCCATCGAACAATACGTCCAGGCGGTGAGCCAGGCCGCTGGGGTTCTGCTCGTGGCGCAACAGCAGGGCGCACATCATGGGCGAGAGGGTCAGGGCAACGATGCCGGAGATGATCACCGCGCCGGCCAAGGTCAGGGCGAACTCTTTGAACAGCGCACCGGTCAGGCCCGTGAGAAAACCGATGGGCGCATAGACCGCTGCCAGGGTGATGGTCATCGATACCACCGGCATGGCGATCTCCCGGGCGCCCTCCAGGGCCGCCTCGAACGGCGTCTTGCCTTCTTCCATGTGCCGGTGGATGTTCTCCACCACGACGATGGCGTCATCCACCACCAGGCCGATGGCCAGCACCATGGCCAGCAACGTCAGCAGGTTCAGCGAATAGCCCATCATCTGCATGAAGAACAACACGCCGATCATCGACAGCGGAATGGTCACCACCGGGATGAGCACCGAGCGCAGCGCGCCGAGGAATAGGAACACCACGACGATGACGATCAGTACGGCCTCGCCGAGGGTCTTGATCACTTCGTCGATGGAGGCCTGGATGAACAAGGTAGCGTCGTAGGCGATGGAGACCTTGAGGTTCGAGGGCAGCTCCGCTTCCAGTGTCGGCATGATCCGGCGCACTTCCTTGATCACCTCCAGCGGGTTGGCGGCGGGCGTGGCCTTGATGCCGATGTACACCGAGGGCGTGCCGTCGAAGGAACTGACCGTGTCGTAGTTCTCCGCGCCCATCTCCACCCGCGCCACATCACCCAGCAGCACGCGCCTGTCGCCGGCGGTCTTGACCGGCAGCCTGGCGAAGGCCTCGGCGGACTTGAGCTCGGTGGTGGCGTTGATGCTGGTGACCACGTACTCGCCTTTCACTTCGCCTGCGGCGGCGAGGAAGTTGTAGCGGCGCACGGCGTTGGTCACGTCGGTTGCCGCCAGACCAAAGCCTGCCAGCTTCACGGGGTCCAGCCAGATGCGCATGGCGAACACCTGGTTGCCGAGGATTTCCGCCTCGGCCATGCCCGGCAAGGTGGCCAGCTTGGGCTGGATCACCCGCGAGAGGTAGTCGGTGATCTGCGGGTTGCTCATCTGCTGGCTGTAGAAGCTGATGTACATCAGGGCCGAGGCATCGGCGGCCTCCTTGCTCAGCACGGGGTCCTCGGAGTCCTGGGGCAGCTTGTTGCGTACCTCGTTGGCCTTGGCCAGCAGTTGGGTGAACAGGCGATCAGTGTCGGCGCCGATGCGTGCGTAGACGGAGATCACCGAAAAGTTCTGGCGGCTGACCGACGTCATGTAGTCGATGCCGTCGGCGCTGGCCAGGCTCTGTTGCAGGGGTTGGGTGATATAGCCCTGGATGGTCTCGGCGTTGGCCCCGGGGTAAGCGGTGGTCACCGTGATCAGGGCGTTTTCCATCTGCGGGTATTGACGGATCTGCAGTTTGTTCCAGGCCTGGAAACCGAGCAGCAGAATCAGCAGGCTGACCACGCTGGCCAGGACGGGGCGGCGAATGAACGGGTCGGTGAACGCCATGCCTGCCTCCTGTTCAGTCGGCGCCGGAGGCGCCCTGGCCGTCCGGCTTGAGGGCTTTGTCGGTGCTGATGCGGACGGCCGCGCCGGGCGTGAGCTTCAACTGGCCGGCAGTCACCACCTGTTCCCCGGCCTTGAGACCTTCACCCACCACCACCAGGCCATCACGGCGTTCGCCGGTCTTGACCGTGCGCTGTTCGGCGATCAGTTGCGGCTGGCCTTCGGCGTCCTTTTCGACTTGGCCGTCCTTGTCCTTCTTCTCGGCCACCACATACACCGAGTTGCCATAGAGCGTGTAGGTGATGGCGCTTTCCGGCACCACCACCTTGGGATGTGGGTCGGGCAGCAGCACCAGCAAGCTGGCGAACATGCCAGGCAGCAACTTGCCGTCTGGGTTGGCCAGGGTGGCGCGTACCAGCAGGTTGCGGGTGCTTTCCTCGACCTTGGGGTTGATGGCGCTGAGGCTGGCGGGGAAGGTCTGGCCGGGGTAGGCCGCGACCTGGACCAGCACCTGCTGGCCGAGGCTCAGTTGCGGCAGGGCCTGCTCGGGCACGTTGAAGTCGACGTAGAGGCTGGAGAGGTCCTGCAGGGTGGCGATCACCGTGCCGCTGGCCAGGTAGTCGCCTACATCCACCTGGCGGATGCCGATGGTGCCGTTGAAAGGGGCGTGGATGCTTTTCTTTTCCAGGGAGGCCTTGAGTTGGTCGACCACGGCCTGGTTGCGCCGGTACTGGGCGGTGAGGCGGTCGAACTCGCCGCGGGAGATGGCCGAGTCACCGACCAGCTGGCTGCCCCGGCCGAAGTCCACCTTGGCCAGGCCCAGGTCGGCCTGGGCGGTGCCCAGCAACGCGGTTTCCTGGTCGTGGTCCAGTTGCAGCAGCAGTTGGCCGGCCTTGACCTGCTGGCCAGACTCGAAGTGCAGCGACTTGACCGTGCCGGCCACTTCCAGGCTCAGCTCCACGCCCTGGAAGGCCTTGAGGCTGCCAACTGCCGGCAGGCGTTCCTGCCACTGGCGCTGCTCGGCCATTGCCGCAGCCACGCTGACCGGCGGTTTCGGTGCGGAGAACATCTGGATCTGCTTGTAGATCGAGAATGCCTTGATGCCACCCAGGGTCAGTACGATCAGCAGGACCACGGCCAACATGATCAGCATGCGGCGGCGTAGCATAGTCCGGTTCCTTGGATTCGTATGTTGTTCGTAGGGCACGACAACGGGCAATCCGGCCCACGTGCGGATGGGGGAAGTATTGACTGTTTTTCAGGGAAGGGGAGAGATGTTGGCTGAACGGCCTCATTCGCGGGCAAGCCCCCACAGGGCTGGTGGCGAACCTTGTGGGAGCGGGCTTGCCCGCGAATGGGGCGCTGGAAATTCAGGCCAGGTGCAGGTGGTTGTCCCAGAACCCGGAGGGCAGGTTCATCGGCTGGCCGATCAGCTCGGTCTTGCGGCAGTCGTAGAACCGGCAGCGCCCTTGGCCGGAGGTGACCACGAAGCCGTCTTTCACCGCGCCCACACCGGCACAGTCGGGCATCGGTGCGTCGAGTTTCACCGCGCCGCTGTCCAGGTCCCAGATGAACAGGCGATTGGCCCGGGGTGCCGTCAGCGCCACCAGGCGCAGGTCACTGTGAATGGCGACGCTGGCGGTGTACTGGGCCATCGACTGCAACTGCCGTTCCGGAACCGGGAAGGCCTTGAACGGCTCGCCGGGGCGCTTGATCGCCAGCAACTGGGCAGTCTCGTGGGCATCGCCCATGAATTGCTGGCAGGCAGCGATGGTGCCATCGCTGCCGATGGCCAGGTGGCGCACGCTGTTCATCTGTTGGGCCAGGGTTTCCTTGCTCAGCAGGGTGCCATCCCGGCGCATCAGCACCAGGCTGGGCTCCATGGCGTCGAGGTTCATTTCCACGCGGCTCTCGGCTTCGGTACGGATGCCGCCGTTGGCCACCACCAGGGTCTCGCCGTCAGGCAGCCAGGACACCTGGTGCGGGCCGATGCCGTGGGTGGGAATCTCGCCGCTGTGGACCAGGCGTTGGCCTTCGAAACGGTAGATGCCCAGCACGCCACGCCCCGGGTCGGTGGTGTCGTTCTCGGTGGCATACAGCCACTCGCCGCTCTTGTGGATCACCGCATGGCCATAGAAATGCCGGTCGGGTTGCGAGGCGACGGTCTGCAGCAGGCGCCCGTCGCGCAGGTCGACCAGGTAGCTTTCGGTCCCTGGGCGGCGCGCCACGAACAGGGCGATGGGCAGTTCGGGGTGGTTGATGATGTCATGGCAACGCTGGGCCACCTGGGTGGCGAACACCTGGGTGCCGTCCAGGCGGTAGCCGACGGCATAGTGCCTGCCTTCGCCGTCGTCGCGGGCCGAGAGCAGCAGAGGTTCGCCGCCTTTGTTGCGAAACAGGCTCCAGCCGCCCAGGGTGAGGGCGCTGAGCACTACGCTACCGAGTTTGAGGGCCTGGCGTCGCAGCATGATCAGTCACCGTCGTTGGCATTGAAGCCCAGCTGGATGTTCAGCGCCTTGGCCAGGTCGCTCTCGTGCAGACGGTGGACGGCGTTGAGGCTTTCGTAGATCTGGTCGAGGGTCTGTTTGCCGGCGTCGTCGGCCAGCAGCTCGCCCAGTGGCTTCTGGTTGGCGTCCAGCAGTTTCAGCGAGGCGGTGTAGGCATCGTCGATCTTCTGTGCCAGGGCGGCCTGGTCTTTGCCCAGCAGGGCGCGCAGGCCCTGGTTGTCCACGCCGACCCATACCGCCTGGGCGGCCTTGAGGCTGGCTTCCAGGCTCTTGAGCGAGGACTGGCTGCGCCAGGCTTCGGCCTGCAGTGGCTGCGCGATGCCCTTGCTCTGGCGGCCCATCGGAGCGCCGAGTTTTTTCTTCAGGGTGTCCAGGGCGGTGACCTGGGCGCGCAGCAGGTCGGCGATCGCCTCATGGGAGTCGGCGTAGCGCTGGTTGGGGAACTTGGTCATCTGCGAAAGCATGCCGTCGGTGCTGTTCCAGCTTTTGAGGATCTCCTCGGCCAGGGCCTTCTGGTGCTCGCCGATGGCCACCAGCAGTGGGCAGTAGCGGGCCTTCTGCTCGGGCGTGGCAACGTCCGGCTTGCTGTCGAACAGGATGTACTCGTAGGCGGAAAGGCCACGGACCACGACACTGGCCTTGCCCAGCGCCTCGGCATCGATCGGCTTGTCGGCGGACACCAGTTGCTCGACCTGACGGCCGACAAGGTTCTTCTTGTCAGGCCAGAACTGCACTTGCCAGGCGCGGTTGCCTTCGGCCAGCGGACCGACCAGCAGCGGCTGCAGCTCTGCCCAGGCTTTTTGTGCGTTGAGGAAGTCGGTACGCGCGGTCTCCAGGGATTCCTTGCCTTCGCAGTAGGCCAGGGCGCTGGCGGCCAGCTGGCGGTCGGCCTCGACCCAACGGCTGTAGGTCGGCAGGATCACCTGCTTGGCGATGGCGGCGGAGGTCACGGCCTGCGGGTCCTGGGGCGAGCAGGCACCGAGGGCGAGTGCGGCGAGGCTGGTGAACAACAGTTTGGGTCGGAACATTGCCCGGCTCCTTGCGCGTTAAAGTGAGTTCAAAAAGGCCAGCAGCGCAGCGCGTTGCTCGGCGTTGAAGGTCAGTACGTGGTTGCGCGCCGCCTCGGCTTCGCCGCCATGCCAGAGCACGGCCTCGAGCAGGTCGCGGGCACGGCCGTCATGGAGGAACCGGGTATGGCCGCTGACCGTCTCGGTCAGGCCGATACCCCACAGCGGCGGGGTACGCCAGTCCTGGCCGCTGGCGGCGAATTCTGTACGGTGGTCGGCCAGGCCCGGGCCCATGTCATGCAACAGCAGGTCGCTGTAGGGACGGATCACCTGGTTGGCCAGCTCCGGCTCATGGGTGTCGGTGGCAGTGGTGAACTGCGGCGTATGGCAGCCTTGGCAGCCAGCCTGGAGGAACAGGTTCTTGCCGGCCAGCACCTGTGGGGCGCCGACGTCGCGGCGCGCCGGAACGCCCAGGTTGCGGGTATAGAAGGTGACCAGGCGCAGGATGTTGTCGCTGACTTCCTTCTCGCCGCCTTCACCGTCGCCATTGGCGGCGGCCAGGCAGTCGGGCTGGGCCGGGGTGCAGTCATCGATCGGCTGCAAGGTGCTGGTCAGGCCCATGTCGCCAGAGAAGGCGTGGACGTTCTGCTGGTTCACGTTGGGTTGCCCGGCCTTCCAGCCGAAACGTCCGAGCACGGTCTTGTTCGCGGCCTGGTCCCAGACCTGGTTGGCGCGGCCGCGGATGCCGTCGCCGTTGCGGTCGTCCGGGTCGGCGTTGGCCAGGATCGCGGCCTCGGGGATGGCCTCGAGCAGCCCCAGGCCGATCATGGGCGGGGCCACCCGGGCGGAGAAACGGGTGTCGGGGTGCATCGGCCCATAGCCGAGCTGGGTGATCTGCAATGCCGGGCGACGCAGCTCGACCGTATGGCCGTCCTTGAAGGTGACGGTTGCAGCAGTGTACTCCACGCGCACCTTGCCCTCGGGTGCCACGCCGGGGATGGCCATGTCTTGCAGTTGCGTGCCATAGACCGGCTCGGGGACCACGCCAAGGCGTTCGATTTCCTTGGCGTATCGCGGCTGGTCGGGGATCGACAGGCGTACCAGCATCGACACCGCGTTGGTGGCGCCGGGCTCGGGTGGATGGCCCCGGCCATCGCGTACATGGCAGTTCTGGCAGGCGTTGGTATTGAACAGCGGGCCAAGGCCATCGCGGGCAGTGGTGGTGGAGGGGGCGATCACCCAAGGATTGCGGAAGAAACTGTTGCCGACGCTGAAGTCCAGGCGCCGCTCGGGCGAGAGGTTGGCCGAGGGCAGGGAAAAGGCATTGCGGTCGCTGCGCTGCACGGTGGCCTTGCCGGCGGAAAGGGCTTCGCCAGGCTCGGCCTGGGTGAAACGCGGGGCGTCATCACAGGCGGCCAGGGCGGCGACCAGCAGCAAGGGAGAGAGTCGGGACAGCGACGAGGACATGCAAAATCCTGGACGTGGACGAAAAACCGGCGTGCAAGCTTAGCAGGCCAGCCTTGTTTGAATAAGAGCAATTTGCAATTACCCGGATGAAAAGAATGTGAAATATCAGCATTTTCATGGGCGGTGCCGGGCTTTTCGCAGGTAAACACGTTCCCAGAGGGGCATCACCACCCTGCAGTTCTGCGGGGGGCGGCGTTGGCCGTGAAAGGCCCGCACAGAAAAAAGGCGGCCCGAAGGCCGCCTCTGTCGAACCGTTACACCGGGATCAGAATTCGTGATCGGCGGTGTCCGGGTTCAGGTTGGCGATGCCCAGCTTGCCGGCGGCCTGCTCGATCGCGCTGGTCTGCTTGACCAGGGAGGCGATGGCGTCACGCACGATCTGGTTGCCCGCGGCGTTGTCGGCGGCGATCAGCTGGTCGTAGTGCTCACCCTTGAGGGCGTGGTCGACCATGACCTGGATCTTCGCCTCGGTGGCTTCCAGGTCCGCCTTGAGGGTGGCGTCGGTGGCCGGATCGACCTTGGCCACCAGCTCCGACAGGCTCGGGCCGGTCAGCTTGGTGCCGTCGGCTCGGGTGTACTCGCCCAGGTAGACGTTGCGGATGCCCTTGGCGTCGTAGAAGTGCGAGTAGTGGGTGTTGTCGCTGAAGCAGTCCTGTTCGTCTTCCGGCGAGTTGGCTTCCAGGGAAACCTTCATGCGCTCACCGGCCAGTTCGCCCAGCGACAGGCTGCCCATGCCGAACAGCATCTTGCGCAGGCCGTCGGCCACAGGTTCGGCTTCCAGCTTGGCGCGGTAGTTGTCGCTGACGTTCGGTGCCCAGTTGCCGACCATTTCTTCCAGGTCCTGCACCAGCAGTTGGGTCACGGCCTTCAGGTAGGCGCGACGACGCTCGTTGTGGCCGCCGGTGGCGCCCTGGCCTTCCAGGTAGTCCGAGGCCGGACGGTTGCCGGCGCCTGGGCCGGTGCCGTTGAGGTCCTGGCCCCAGAGCAGGAATTCGATGGCGTGGTAGCCGGTGGCGACGTTGGCCTCGGAGCCGCCCAGCTCGTTCAGGCTGGCCAGTTTCTCAGGCGTGATGTCCTTGACGTCGACCTTTTCCTCGCCAACCTGGACTTCGGTGTTGGCGATGATGTTGGCGCTGGCGGCCGGGTTGCCCAGGGCGTGCTCGTAGCTCTTGTCGACATAGTCGATCAGGCCTTCGTCCAGGGGCCATGCGTTCACCTGGCCTTCCCAGTCGTCGATGATGGTGTTGCCGAAGCGGAACACTTCGCTCTGCAGGTAGGGTACGCGGGCGGCCACCCAGGCTTCCTTCGCTGCCTTCAGGGTCTGGTCGTTCGGCTTGGCCAGGAATGCGTCGATGGCGGTTTGCAGGGTCTTGGCGGTGCTCAGCGCGTCGCTGTAGACGGTATGGACCATCTCGGCATAGTGCTTGACCACGGCCTTGCCGGCCGCTTCGTCGACAGCCCCCGACGCCGCGGCGGTGGTGCTGGCGGCAGCAGGTGCCTGGGCTTGCGGCGCGGCAGCCTTGTCATCCTTCTCACCGCAACCGGCGAGGGCGATGGCGATGGCCAGCAGACTGGCGGAGGCCAGAGGCATTCGAATCATTGTTGGTTTCCTGCGTCGTGTGGTTGGACAGTGTGGCATGCGAAACCGCAACATAATGCGAAAGATTTGCATTTTATGTAAAGGGGCTGGCGCGCAATTTATGTCCAATGGTCGCTTTCGCGATTCAACGGCCGATGGGCTCAGTACGCCGTGACCTGGTTGCGTTGCGCCTGCTTGAGGAAGGTGGTCAGTTCACGGGCCGACAGCGGCTTGCTGTAGTGATAGCCCTGACCTTCATGGCAACCCTGGGCAATGATGTAGGCCTCCTGCTCGGCGGTTTCCACACCTTCGGCGATCACCTGCATGCCCAGGCTCTTGCCCAGCTGGATGACGGCCCGGACGATGGTGGCGTCGTCATCGTCGTCCAGCAGGTCCTGGACGAAGCTCTTGTCGATCTTGATCTTGTCCAGTGGCAGCGACTTGAGGTAACTGAGCGACGAGTAGCCGGTGCCGAAGTCATCGATGGCGATCAGCGCTCCGGAGCGGCGCAGGCTCAGCAGGTGCTGGGCGGCGGTGCTGATGTCTTCCATCAGGCCGGTCTCGGTCACTTCCAGCTCCAGGCTGCGTGGTGGCAGGCGATAGATCTGCAGCAGGTTGTTGACCACCCGTGGCAGCTCGCTGTGGTGCAGTTGCACGGTGGAGAGGTTGACGGCCATGCGCAGTTCGCTGAAGCCCAGGTCGTGCCATTCGCGCAACTGGCGGCAGGCCTGGTCGAGCACCCATTCGCCGATGCCGATGATGCTGCCGTTCTGCTCGGCCAGAGGGATGAACTGGTCCGGCGGGACCATGCCGAGCTCCGGGTGCTGCCAACGCAGCAGGGCTTCGACACCGACCACGCGATGGTCGCGATAGCTGATCTGGGGTTGGTACACCAGGTACAGCTGGTTGCGCGGCAAGGCTTCGCGCAGGTCCTTTTCCAGCTCGCGGCGCCGACGCATCTCGCTGTCGACGCTGGCGATATAGAACTGGTAGCGGTTGCGTGAGCGCGCCTTGGCCAGGGTCATGGTCTGCTCGGCCTTTTGCAGCAGCTTCTCGGTGCTGTCGCCATCCTCCGGGAACAGTGTGATGCCGATGGTGGCGCGCAGGCGGATGTTCTGGTGGTCGAGGGGAAACGGCATTTCCAGGTCGTCAAGGATGCTCTGGGCCAGCTCGGCGGCCTCGTAGGGCTGCTCGATGTCGGCCTGGACCAGGGCGAATTGGTCGCCACCGAGCCGGGCCAGGGCGCCGAGACGGCCACTGTGGGCGCGCAGGCGGTCGGCCAGGGCCAGCAGCAACTGGTCGCCGACCTGGTAGCTGAACTGTTCGTTGATGCCCTTGAAGTCGTCCAGGCCGACGCACAGCACGGCCACCCGACGCTGCAGGCGGCCGCCATCGACGAGAATCTTGTCCAGTTGCTGTTGCAGTTGCTGGCGGTTCGGCAGCCCGGTGAGAAAGTCGTACTGGGCCATGCGTTGCAGGCTGTTCTCGGCTTCGTGGCGCAGGTGGGTATTGCGCTCGATGGAGGCCAGCAACTGGTTGGCGGTGTTGACCCACAGGCCCAGCTCGTTCCTCTCGTGGCCCTTGAGCAGCGGTATTTCATGCTGGCTGGGACGGTCGGGATTGATCTGGGTAAGGTGCTCGATGAGCTTGGACAGGGGCTTGGTCAGCAGCCAGTGATAGACCAGGTACAGCACCAGGCCCATGGCCAGCGCGCGCAGCACGCCGGAAATGAAGATGATCACCGCATTGATCAGGAAGTCCACGCCATAGGTGGCGGTATCGAGGGTGATGCTCAGGTCGCCGTAGTACTCGCTGTAGGGGCCGCGACCGACCAACTGGGTGGTGAAGGTGCTTTCCTGGCCGAGGATAAGGTCGGTCAGCCAGCGCACGGGCAGGTCCTGCAGTGGGCGGGATTTTTCCGCCAGCATGGTTTCGTTGGGGTGGCCGATGGAGGCGGCACGCACGGAGTCATCCTGGAACAGCCCTTCCATGACCTGCATGCCCATTTCCCGGTCGAGGCTGTAGACCGCCTGGGTGGAGGGATCGCGGAACATGTCGAGGATGCGCTGGGCATCGTTGTTGACGGCCTGGCGGGTCTTGTAGGCGTCGTAGACGATCTGCGCGCAGCTGAGGACGACGCCGACGGCGAGCGCCGAGAGCAGCACGACCCTGAGCAACTTGACCGATAAGCTGTTCCGAAATTCCAGCTTCAATGGGGTTTCCTTAATCCATGCGCATGCCATTATTTTGCCATTACCCTTGGCAATACACTATCGACTGATTGTCGCGGCAGGCGACGGCTGGCGTTCATCCTGTCATGGGCAATATATCGGTTGTGGGGGCTGGCGACTTGAGTGCGCGGTGACAACTTTCCAGATGATTGATGTTAGCGCGCTATCCGGCAGGGGCAAGAGGTTCCGGGGGAATGCTTTGCATCTCGTAGCAGGGTTGGCCCGTGGCCACGGCAACCGTGCGTATCGAGGTCGCCGGGGCTGCAGTCGGGTGATCGCCGCCAGCAACGGCAACCCAAAAAAAATCCGACGCCTTGGCGTCGGATTTTTTGATCTCAGGTTACCCAGGCACATCAGGCCTTGAAGGTATTGCCTTCGAACTGCTGGGCAACGAAGGCCCAGTTGACCAGTTGCCAGAACGCCTCGACGTACTTCGGACGCAGGTTGCGGTAGTCGATGTAGTAGGCGTGCTCCCAGACGTCGCAGGTCAGCAGCGGGGTGTCGCCGCTGGTCAGCGGGCAGCCGGCGCCGATGGTGCTGGCCAGGGCCAGGGAACCGTCGGCCTTCTTCA
>Ga0153917_1000148_pt1 | contig 66102 bp, 66 predicted proteins | sample TSFL001MetaG_FD_104695 | JGI IMG/M metagenome (GOLD analysis project Ga0153917, IMG submission 104695) | Attine ant fungus gardens microbial communities from Florida, USA - TSFL001 MetaG | ecosystem: Host-associated > Fungi > Mycelium > Unclassified | place: USA: Florida, Paynes Creek Historic...
CCTGGTTCGATTCCTGGAGGTACCACATAAATACAGAGTTTAATACTCGGTACCTTAGCTCAGTTGGTAGAGCAACGGACTGAAAATCCGTGTGTCCCTGGTTCGATTCCTGGAGGTACCACAACAAAAAGCCATTTCGTAACGAAATGGCTTTTTGTTGTTTAAAATAAAACCGGCTTTACAAGGCCGGTTTACGTTTTATGTTGAGAATCAACGATAACAGGATGTAAAAGCTGATAATTACCGGAATAGCTTCAAACTGAAAAAACAAAAGTAGAACGGCACTTATCCCGAGGAAAAGAAAAGTAATTTTATTATCGCTGAGATTTTTATTTTTTGTTTTTAGGGAAAACAGTGGTATTTCGGCATTCATGATAAATGCACTGAAAAAACTTATACCCACCAGTACATAAGGATTACTGAAAATATTGAAGATAAAATCATAATCGGTCGTATTCGTAATCATGGGAATACTTAATATGAACAAAGCGTTTGCAGGGGTAGGTAACCCGATAAAACTATCCGTCTGGCGTGTATCGATATTGAATTTTGCCAGGCGCATACAGGACCCCAGGGTAATGACAAAACCTAAAAAGGGTACCAGTTTCATATAAAAAGTGTCGTCCGTAACATTGTATTGTTCGTAATTTTCCTGAATGTGTGCCAGCATCTGGTACATTACTGCCCCCGGAACTACCCCCGAAGTTACCATATCCGCAAGTGAATCAAGCTGTACGCCAAGCGGGCTGGATACCTTTAAGATACGGGCTGCAAACCCGTCCCAGAAGTCAAGAAAAATTCCGGTACAAACCCAAAAAAAAGCCATTTGTAAATTATCATCAAAGGCATAAACCAGTGCAATAAGTCCTGATAATAAATTTAAAAGCGTAATTGCATTGGGAATGTGTTTTTTTATTGCCATCAATTTTATATTTTTATTAGGTAAACAAAAGTAAACAATAACTGATAGTATTTTAAGTTATATATAGTAAAATTTTGTAATCTTTGTAAAAACTAATCTTACGTGAAAAAAGGTTTATATGTACTGCCTTTACTGTTTAGTATGGCACTCTCCCAGGCGCAGACTGCACGCAAATATTCCAACGAGTTTTTGAATATTGGGGTGGATGCAGCCTCGTTTGGTATGGCAAACAGTGTAATAGCGCAAACAGGAGACGTAAATTCAGGATACTGGAATCCTGCCGGGCTGATCCACCTGCAGGATAAGCAGGTAAGTTTGATGCATGCAAGCTATTTTGCAAATATTGCGCAGTATGATTATGCCGCGTTTGCCATGCCTGTCGATGAGAAAAGCGCACTGGCCGTTTCGGCAATCCGTTTCGGGGTAGACGACATTATGAATACAACCGAATTGATCGACCAGAACGGAAATATAGACTATAACAGAATTTCCCTTTTTTCTGCAGCTGATTATGCTTTTAATATCTCATATGCCAGAAAGCTGGCCGTTGAGGGATTATCTCTCGGAGCTAATGCCAAAATTGTACGGCGCGTAATAGGCAACTTTGCAAAATCATGGGGTTTTGGACTGGATATCGGTTTGCAGTATCATACCGATAAATGGAAATTCGGACTTATGGCGCGTGATATTACAACAACCTATAATGTATGGAACATTAATGAAGCTGAATTTGAAAAAATAAAGGGTGCTGTTGAGGGACAGAACCAGACATTACCCGAAACGACCGAGCTTACATTACCAAAGCTGCAGTTGGGGGTTGCACGGGATTTTGCATTGACTGAAAAGCTTAACTTAACTGCGGCTGCAGTGCTGCACACAGAATTTTATCAGACAAATGCTTTGATATCATCATCTTCTTTAAGTATTCAGCCATCTGCGGGATTTGAACTGGGATACAGTAAAATGGTTTTCGTACGTGCCGGAGTAGGAAATTTTCAAAATGAACTTCAGATAGACGGAGCAGAAAAAGTTACTTTTCAGCCAAATATAGGGTTAGGTTTTAAATACAAAGGTATTCAGGTAGATTATGCATTGACCGATATAGGTGACCAGAGTGCTGCACTGTATTCGAACATCTTTTCTTTAAAGCTGGATTTAGGAATATTTAAAAAATCAAATGAATAACATAACATTTCAGTTTAAACAGCAAATCCTACTATTGATTTGTTGTTTTTCTTTTATATATATATCGGCACAACCCCAGAGTTTGTCGGAAAAAGCCACCATAAGCCTTCTTACGTGTGGAACAGGGGATGAGCTGTATACACTTTTTGGCCACACGGCATTGCGCATTAAGGATACAGATCAGGATCTGGATGTAGTTTATAACTGGGGAATGTTTGATTTCAGAACCCCGGGGTTTTATACCAAGTTTATAAAGGGAGATTTGCTTTATTATCTTGATGTAGACCGGTTCGACGATTTTCTTTACAATTATGAAGTGACTGACAGGGAGGTAACAGAGCAGGAATTAAACCTCAGTTATGGTCAGAAGACAGAAATATGGAATGAAATCAACAGGCAGATTAAAAGCGATGATCGTTATTATACATATGGTTTTATACGTAATAACTGTACCACAAAGGTTGTGGATGTTCTGAACAAGGTCCTTGAGCATCCTTTGAAGACCGATTTTCCGTCGAATAATCATTCCTACAGGTACATCCTTAATGAAGCATTACAGAATCATTATTTTGAAAAGCTTGGAATCAATTTGTTATTCGGATATGGTACGAATAAGCAGAGCGATCTTATTTTTTTACCTGTAAAGTTTAAGGATGCCCTTGTTTATAATAAGGCTGTACTTAATTCTCAGAATACTTTGTATAGTCCTCATAGGACAGAGGATGCACAGGGTTTTAATTCCGTTTATACCTTATGGGCTGTTGTTGTGGTAGTGGGTGTTGGGGCAATGAGGTCCAAAATACGGACTTGTTATTTTTTAACAACGGCCGTCTTCGGGCTCTTCCTGCTTGGAGTAAGTGTGTTTACACACCATAATGAACTGCATTTTAACACATGGATCCTGTTTTTCAACCCTTTTCTGGCCATAGGAGCATTAAGGAAAAACAGGAAAATAACAATTTTAGGAGCAATTGTTACGGTTGCCGGGTTGTGTTTTATGGGATGGGAACTGGTTTTAATTGCAATACCGTTGATTGTATTGCATGGGACATATGTGGTTTTTGAACTTTTTCAAAAGGAAAAAGAGTAGTATTTTTACATACTTAAATACAAAAAAAATGTTTAGCTTTTTTAAAAAGAAGAAAAAACTCAAAGAGTTGATACCAGATGATTTTATAGACATCCATTCACATATCTTATATGGGCTTGATGATGGGGCAAAGTCATTGAAAGATACGGAAGAACTATTGGGATCATTGAAAAATCTTGGTTTTAGGCAATTCGTTACAACTCCGCATACAACCCCTTTGGTATGGGAGAATACAAAAGAAGGAATATTGAGCAAATATGAAGGTGTAAGAGCAGAACTGAATCTTTCAACTGACGTATTGAGGGTTGCCTCTGAGTACCTTATGGATGATTCCTTTCTGAAACGTCTGGAGCACGAAACGCTTCTGACCTTGAAGGACAAGTATGTCTTAGTTGAAATGTCGTATATCAATCCGCCCATCCAGTTATATGAAATTATTATGCAGTTGCTTTCACAGGGATATATACCGGTTTTAGCACACCCGGAACGCTATAACTTCTATAAAAATGATTACGACAGCTTTAAAAAGCTGAAGAGTGCAGGGTGCCTCTTCCAGATGAATCTGTTAAGCAGTGTTGGATATTACGGAGCGGGTATTACGCAGGTAAGCGATTATCTGCTGAAAGAGAAAATGTATGATTTTGTAGGAAGTGATGTGCACCATATGAAACATGTGCAGGCGTTTAATGCAGATGTTCAGCTGAAGCATGTTGATGAGTTTGAGAAAATCATTCGGAATAATAAATTATTCAGTAATTAAAAAAGGAGCTTAATAAGCTCCTTTTTTTATTTGATTCCAAGTATCTTTTTCCAAAGGGGGGTCTCTTCGACTTTGGATCCGTAACCGTATCCGTAACCATAGCCATAACCTTTTGTAACGTCTGAATCATTAAGAACGATCGTAAGGTTATTGAGTTTTTTCTCTTTATATAATTCATTGGGAATACGCAGCATCTGCTTATCTATTTTGTTAGCTCTTACCACATAAATGGTGGCGTCGGCATACTTCGAAATCAAAAGTGTATCAGTTACAAGACTTACAGGAGCGGTATCCACAATGATGTAATCATATTTCAGTTTCAAAGATTCAAAAAGATCTTTAATGCGTTTATTCATTAAAATTTCGGTTGGGTTCGGTGGAATAGATCCGGAGGATAACACATCAAAATTACTGTATCCTTCAACCGGGATGATATAATCCTCTATCGATTTATTTCCAGTAGTTACATAATTGGTAATCCCCAGAGGATTCACTTTTATGTACTCATACAATTTAGGGTTTCGGAGATCAAGACCAAGTAATAATACTTTTTTACCGGACAGGGAAAAAGTGGCAGCAAGATTAGCTGAAACAAAGGTTTTTCCCTCTCCCGAAATCGTAGAGGTCATAAAGATTGTTTTACACTCATTTTCTCCCTTATTGGATAAAATAAAATCAAGGTTGGTGCGGACGATACGGATCGCTTCGGCGGCGCTTGATCTTGAGCTTAATTCCATTAATTCGCTGCTTGATTCGGAGGTTGGGATATCTCCGAGGAATGGAATACTGGTATTATCTGTAATATCGAACCTTGTTTTTACTTTTGTATCCAGCAGGTTTTTAATATAGATTACGACAAAAGGAATAAGAACTCCCAGAATAATAGCGACCAGTAAAACAATAAAGGTCATTGGGGAAACAGGTTTGTTTGTAGGAATTGCCTTATCAATGATTTTGGCGTTCATATCAGTAGCTGCTAAAGTAATATTGGTTTCCTCACGTTTCTGTAAAAGGAACAAATAAAGCGATTCTTTTACTTTCTGTTGTCGGTCAATGATTCTGAATTCTCTTTCTTGTCTTGGAACCTGTGAAAGCTTTGACTGCATATCTTTTTCCTGACGCTTGTAATCGTTTTTAACAATCTGCAAAGAGTTTAAATTTCGTCGTAAACTGGCGAGTAAATTACTTTTTAATGACCTGATCTGGTTCTCTAATTTTATGTAGTTCTCGTTTTCAATAGTGGCACTGATAGCAAGTTTCTGCTTTTCAAGAATGTATTGATTGATTTCCTGTATCAGGGTCTCTGATCCCTGATCATCAAGTAATAGCCCACCCGGAACAAGATCGTCGTATTTTGTTCTTCCGATATGTTTGATAAGATCTGTTACGATATTTATTTTTGTTTCGTTTTCCAGTACTGATTTTTCGAAAGACGATAAATTGTCTAAATAAATTTTTACTTCAGTCTGAATGTCAGAAAGATTGTTTGAGTTTTTATAACCTTCAACCTGCGATTCTACGTCTCCTAATTCCGTTGCAATTAATTCAAGACGGTCCGAAATAAAATTAGCTGTATTTTCAGAAATGAATCTTTTGTCTTTAATACCTCCTAGATTATAGTTGTGAATTAATGTATTGACAAAGTCCGCAGCTTTTTCAGGAGTCTTATCAATAATGGAAACGTCGATAACACTTGAAGTTTTACTGCTTGGCATTACGGTCAATATTTTTTGAAAATTCTCTGCCTGATGCATCTTGGGAAGGATGTTGATTTCCAGTTCTTTGATCTTGTCTACACTGGCTGTTTTGCTGATTGAGAAGGAACCGAAATCTGAGTTGATCGTTTTTCCGTAACTTACAGTACCCAGTGCGTCTTCATTTACCGAGAGTTCGAAGGAGCTGCCCTGGAAGTTTTTTAAGTTGATTTTAACCTCCTCTTCAACATCGTTATTGTTCCAGATGATCCTTATGGGACTTTGTTTGTAAAGATCTTTGGCAACAATTTCAGATTTATCTATATACTGGATGTTCATATCCAAGGAATCCAGCGTTGTTGAAATCAGGGTACGGGACTTAAGTATCTCTACTTCGTTTTCAATGTTGTTTTTGCTGTTTCCGAGCAACCCTATTTCAGAAAAGGCACTGAGCTGCGTCGCAATATCATTGCTTTTTTCATCCTTGATTAAAACCTTTGCTGAAACGCTGTAGCTCTTTGCTGTGAATTTCAGGTATAAAACGGCGCAGACCAAGGTTAAAAAAACACTTAATACAAACCAACGCCATTGTGATAAATATTTGAATAACTCTTCCTTGAGGTTAATAGTATTTTCTTTTTCTTCAATCATTATTTTCTTGAATTTGTAAGTATTATTGCAATAGTGGTTAACAACAGTGAAATAGCCGACAGGTAAATAGAAATGTTGGGCCCTACAGCAGAAGAATTGGCTTTTACTTTATTAGGCTCAACATATACAACATCATTCTGTTTTAAATAGTAAAAATCGGAATTTATAAAGTCAGGCTTTGTAAGGTCTATCCTGTAGGTTTTGATACCGTCTTTCTCTTCCCGGATGACAAGAACATTATTTCTTTTACCGTGAACGGTCAAATCGCCTGATAAAGAAAGGGCTTCCGGTAAAGTGATACGTTCTGATTCGATGGTGTGGATACCCGGGCGTTGTACTTCTCCCTGTACCGTAATCTTATAGTTCATGATACGCAGGTTAACGATGGGGTTTTTTATGTAGCGCGAAATTTTTATTTGTAATTCTTCTACAATATCATCCTTTGTTTTATTACTTACGTCGATTTTTCCCAATACAGGAAAATCAATCATACCGTTTTGATCCACTAAATATAATTGTTGCTGAATTTGTCCTGCGCGTCCCTGGTTTAAAGGGTTGGAACTCATATTCGTGGTAAGGTTGAAAGGCTGGGCGGCTAAAGGATCAAGAGCAGATACAATAATCATCAGAAGGTCATCCGGCTTTATTGTAGTAACAAATTTCTTATTTCCGATACCGGAATTGTCTATGTTCTGATAATAAACAAAATCTTCACGGGCTGCACAAGCAGTCAATAAAACGGTTCCTAGCAGTACAGATAAAATTTTTCTCATAAAAGTTTAATCTAATTTTTCAAATGCTGAATTCAGACTCTTAAATTCAGGTACAATTTTTTTCATAGTTACGACCGTATCCAGAATGAGATAGGAAGAGGCAAAGTATTCCAGATCATGAATCTGAGTGCTTATAAAATCATAATCTTCATGAATATCCTGTGCGATCATAATTTTTTCGTGATGGGTTGGAAGTGTTGTGGAGCTGTCGTTTAATAATTCTTCGTACAATTTTTCTCCGGGACGCAAACCTACAACCTCAATTTTTATATCTTTTTCAGGTTCCAGACCTGCAAGTTTAATCATTTTTGATGCCAGATCAATGATACGAACCGGTTTTCCCATATCAAAAATATAAATTTCACCTCCGTTTCCCATGGAACCGGCTTCCAGAACCAGCTGACATGCTTCAGGAATGGTCATAAAGTATCGGATGATGTCGGGATGTGTTATGGTTACAGGACCGCCGTTTTCGATTTGTTTGGTAAACAACGGAACAACGGAACCGTTAGACCCTAAAACATTTCCAAAACGCGTAGTAATGAATTTTGTTGTCTCCTGTTGCTCTTTCTTTAATTTTTGAGAGAGCGATTGAACATATTTTTCTGCAATGCGTTTGCTGGCCCCCATAACGTTGCTGGGATTAACAGCTTTATCGGTTGAAACCATCACAAACCTTTTGGTTTCGTATTTTAAGGCAAGATCGGCCATGTTCTTACTTCCCATAACATTTGTGAAAATTGCCTGCTGCGGATTCATTTCCATTAGGGGAACATGTTTGTAGGCAGCTGCATGGTATACGATTTCAGGTTTGTATTCTTCGAAAACTTTTTCTAAAGAATCATAGTTCCGCACATCTGCAATAATCGATATTATTTCCGCAGTGGTCTGGCATTTGGACAATTCTAACCCAATATGATGCAGGGGCGTTTCGGCCTGGTCGAGTAAAATGAGTTTTTTGGGATTGAACGTGGCTACCTGCCATACGATTTCGCTTCCAATGGAACCCGCTGCCCCGGAAACCAGAACTACTTTGTCCTGGATCTGATTTGATATTTCGCAATTATTTATTTTTATCGGCTTGCGTTCCAGTAAGTCCTCAATCTTTATTTTTCGGATGTTTGAAGCTATTTTTTTCTGATTATTGATATCCGTCAGCCTCGGCAGACTGTATACTTTGATGTTGTACGCAAGGCAGTCCTCAATAATTTCTATCTTTTCATCTTTTGAAAGATTCTCATCAGCAATTATGAGCGTATTTGCTCCCAAAACCCTGACCATGGTAGATATTTTTCGGGTTTTTTTGATAATGGGGATATTGAGAATGGTATTATAGGAAGACTTTGAATCAGGACTTATAAATCCTTTGAGCTTATATTTTCTAGGAACTTCCGCATTAATCGCGTTTGCAATGGCCACAGCGCGGTCCCCGCTGCCGTAAATAGCGGCCTTTATAAAGTTGTTGTCATCCGAATATTCAGAAAAGAAATCAAAACTGGATTTTACGGCGAGCCTGAAGACCACCAGCAAAGCGTAAGTTATGATGATGCAAATAAGCAGGCGCGTATTTAAGAACAGACGTGATCCGGTTGAAATAAGGACAATGATGTTCAGACTATAGAGCGATATCATACATAAAAGTTCTACAAAAATCAATTTTGCAGCATCAATTAATGTTGTATGACGAATGATACCCGAATACGTTTTGAAAAGGGTAAAATATACGATATGCATCCCCACATATAAAGTAAATATAAGGGGCACGTTTGTTGTAGGAATAAAATCACTCCCTATTCCTTTGAGGATCAGGTGGCCTGTAATACCTGAAATAATGACAATACTTATATCAATGGAAAAAATAATCCACCGGGGTAAATACTGAATTTTCTTTAAAAGAGTCAATCTCTTTTGAATTTCCTTTAGAGGACTCATAGCTATTTTGGTGTTTCTTGGTTCTGCAAAAGTAATTTTTTTTGCTAAACTTTAAAATTCTAATTTCTTTTTTCTTAATTCAAAATTTTGTCCAAGATATACTTTGCGTACCATTTCGTCCTCCGCTAATTCTTCAGGGATGCCCGCTTTAAGGATGCCGCCTTCAAACATAAGATAGGTTTTATCAGTAATAGCAAGTGTTTCCTGCACATTATGATCGGTAATAAGGATACCGATATTTTTATTTTTTAACTGAGCCACAATACGCTGAATATCTTCTACCGCAACGGGGTCAACACCCGCAAAAGGTTCATCCAGCAATATGAATTTGGGATCGGTTGCGAGAGCACGTGCTATTTCAGTTCTGCGGCGCTCGCCTCCGGATAAAAGATCGCCCCGGTTGGTACGGATGTGTTGCAGACTGAATTCATCAATAAGAGATTCCATCTTTTCTACCTGTTCCTTCCTCGACAGTTTGGTAAGCTGCAATACGGAAAGAATATTGTCTTCAATGCTCAATTTACGAAAAACAGAAGCTTCCTGGGCAAGGTACCCGATTCCGTTTTGTGCCCGTTTATACATGGGGAAGTTCGTAATGTTCAGGTTGTCAAGGTAAATATTCCCTGCGTTGGGTTTTACCAGTCCAACGATCATATAAAAAGAAGTGGTTTTTCCGGCGCCGTTCGGACCTAATAAACCAACAATTTCTCCCTGGTTTACTTCTACTGAAACGCCTTTTACCACCTTACGCCCCTTATAGGTCTTGATTAAATTGTCAGCTCTTAACTTCATAAATTAATTGTTGGCTGTTGCCATATTTTGTTCTTTCTTTAAATTGCGTTTCGTGATGCGCCGGGCGATAAAAATACTTGCTTCGTAAAGTATTACCAGAGGAATTGAAACAATCATCTGGCTTATAACGTCCGGAGGTGTAACTACAGCTGCGACAATTAATATTAAAACATAAGCATATCTCCTGTACTCCTTTAAAAATGCATCAGTAATTAGACCGAGATACGTTAGAAAGAATATGATGATCGGTAACTCAAAAACCAGGCCAGTTGCGAGTGAAGTTGTTTTAACAAGGCTAATGTAGGAATTGATGTCAATCTGGTTTTCTACAACGCTGCTTATGGTAAAATTAGCAAGGAAGTTAATTGAAAGAGGAACCAGTACAAAATACCCGAACATCACCCCTAAAAAAAACAAAAGGCTGGATACCAGAAGGAAAAGTTTAGCGTATTTGCGTTCATTGCTGTAAAGCGCCGGACTTATGAATTTCCAGAATTCCCATAACACAAACGGAAATGCCAGGATAAAGCCTGCCGTTATACAGGTCCAGATCATAACGGATAACTGCCCGTCCATTGTCCGGTTCTGTATGACAAATGGAAGTTCATTATTGCAGAAGGACTGGTCCAGGTCGAAGCGTTTTGCAAGGTCACAGAAGAACTGGTAAGTTACAAAATCTCCTTTTTTAGGTCCGAAAATGATTACATCAAATATGAACTCATTGAAAATGACGGCTATAACAGAGGCAATAAGAATGGCGATACAACTGCGTATAAGAAGCCATCTTAATTCTTCCAGGTGATCCAGGAATGATAATTCCTTGTTGGTATTTTTGTTTTTCACGATACAATTCCTTCTTTTAAAATGTCATGTAAATGGATGATGCCTTCGTAAACACCATTCTTGGTCACTACTAACTGTGTAATAGAAAAAGATTCCATAATATTCAGGGCATCTTCAACTTTTGCGCTCAGGTCGATTGTTTTAGGATTGACCGTCATGATGTCCTTTGCGTTTATGGAGCTTAAATCGGTTGTTTTTTCAAGCATTCTTCTGATGTCGCCATCTGTTATAATACCTGTTACGGTATTGTTTTCAAGGACTGCAGTAACCCCAAGTCTTTTATTTGAAATTTCATAAATGACCTGTTGTATGTTGGAAGAAGGTTCTACAAATGGAGTATTTTTTCCGTCCAAAATATCCTCAATGCGTAGCAGTAGTTTTTTCCCCAAAGCTCCTCCGGGATGGTACTTGGCAAAATCTGTCGCCGTAAAATTACGCAGCTCAATAAGGGCTACCGCAAGGGCATCTCCCAATGCCAGTTGTACGGTTGTACTTGTGGTAGGTGCGAGGTTGTTGGGATCTGCTTCTTTCTCAACATAAGCATTGATGATATGGTCCGAATTTTTTCCGAGGAAAGAGGAGGCATTCCCTGTCATGCCGATTAAAATATTTCCGTCGCGTTTTAATAAGGGAGTCAGGACCTTTATTTCCGGACTGTTGCCGCTTTTGGAGATACACAGAACTACATCTTCTTTGGTAAGCATACCTAAATCACCGTGAACTGCTTCTGCTGCATGCATGAACATGGAGGGGGTCCCGGTCGAATTCAGTGTAGCTACTATTTTCTGGCCTATATGGGCGCTTTTCCCGATTCCGGTTACGACCAGCCTGCCCTTCGTGTTAAAAACAGCTTCAACTGCTTTTAGGAAATTTTCGTCTATAAATTCCGCCGCCTTTATAATTGCATCGCTTTCAGCTTTTAATGTTTTCCGGGCTGCCGACAATATGTTAAAATTGATGTTCAAAATACAATCGTGTTAGGTAATTTTGCTAATACTAAAAGATTTGCGTATCTTTATGTTCTGCAAATTTAGATAAAATAGCATAATAAAAACATGAAATCAATCGAAATTGACTTACATAAAGAATTAAAAAAATATTTCGGATTCAGTCAGTTCAAAGGATTACAGGAGCAAGTTGTAAACAGTATTATTCATGGAAATAATACGTTTGTAATAATGCCTACAGGAGGAGGGAAATCTTTATGCTACCAACTACCTGCATTAGTACTTGAGGGAACTGCAATTGTTGTTTCTCCGCTTATCGCATTGATGAAAAACCAGGTGGATGCCGTTCGAGGGCTGTCCAGCGAAATGGGAATAGCGCATGTCTTAAACTCTTCTCTGACAAAGACCGAAATAAATCAGGTTAAGGAAGATATCAGAAACGGCGTCACTAAATTATTATATGTTGCACCGGAGTCACTTACAAAGGAAGAATATGTAGAGTTTTTAAATTCGGTGCCTTTGTCCTTTATTGCAATTGATGAAGCCCATTGTATTTCCGAATGGGGCCATGATTTCAGACCTGAATACCGGAACCTGAGAAACATTATCCGTAAACTTGGAGACATCCCCATCATCGGATTGACGGCTACAGCCACCCCCAAAGTACAGGAAGACATACTTAAAAATTTAGAGATACCGAATGCCAATACCTTTAAGGCTTCATTTAACAGGCCTAACCTGTATTATGAAGTACGCCCTAAAACCAAAAATGTTGAATCAGATATCATTAAATTCATCAATCAGTTTAAAGGGAAGTCGGGAGTTATCTACTGTTTGAGCAGAAAGAAAGTCGAGGAAATTACCCAGATACTGCAGGTGAACGGAATATCAGCCGTTGCTTACCATGCCGGATTGGATGCTAAAACCCGTGCAAAACACCAGGATATGTTTCTTATGGAGGATGTAGATGTGGTAGTGGCTACCATTGCATTCGGAATGGGAATTGACAAACCGGATGTACGCTTCGTTATTCATCACGATATCCCGAAATCACTTGAAAGTTATTATCAGGAAACGGGAAGGGCAGGACGCGATGGCGGCGAGGGTTACTGTATGGCTTATTATTCTTACAAGGATATTGAAAAGCTTGAAAAATTTATGGCAGGAAAACCCCTGGCAGAACAGGAGATCGGGTTTGCGTTATTACAGGAAGTGGTGGCCTATGCCGAAACATCTGTTTCGCGCCGTAAATTCCTGCTGCACTATTTTGGCGAAGAGTTTGATTCGGAAAACGGGGCGGGAGCCAATATGGATGATAATGCACGTAACCCCAAATCGTCCAAAGAAGCAGAACAGCAGGTCGTACTTTTACTTAATGCCATAAAAGACACCAAACAGGTATACAAGTCCAAGGAAATTGTTCTTACATTGCTTGGTAAGATCAATGCCATTATAAAATCTTACAAAACCGATACACAAAGCGTATTTGGACGCGGAAAAGAGTTTGATGATAAATTCTGGATGGCCCTGATCCGTCAGGTTCTTGTTTCCGGGTTGATTTCAAAAGATATCGAAAGTTACGGTGTTCTGAAGATTACTCCTAAAGGAGAAGCCTTTATGAAGAAACCGGAGTCGTTTATGATGACGGAAGATCATGATTATGATCAGGAGGCCGATGAAACGATTATTACCAATTCCAGAGCTTCTAATGTAGCAGATGAAGTTTTGGTGGCAATGCTTAAGGACCTTCGCAAAAAGGTTGCAAAACGCATGGAAGTTCCGCCATTCGTCGTCTTTCAGGATCCTTCACTTGAAGATATGGCACTCAAATATCCGATTACATTGGAAGAATTGTCAAATGTTCATGGAGTGAGTGAGGGGAAGGCAAAGAAATACGGAAAAGACTTTATAAGTCTCATCCAGAAATACGTGGAAGAACATGATGTATTGCGGCCTGATGATCTTGTGGTAAAATCAACCGGAGCCAATTCAGCACTGAAATTGTTTATCATTCAGAGTGTGGACCGAAAGCTGTCATTGGAAGATATAGCTTCTGCAAAGAGCCTTGATATGGATTCCCTGCTTAAGGAAATGGAACAGATTGTTTATTCAGGCACTAAGCTCAATATCAATTACTGGATTGACGACCTGCTCGATGAAGATCAGCAGGATGAGATCAGGGATTATTTTATGGATGCTGAAAATGATTCAATTAAAAATGCTCTCAAAGAATTTGATGGCGATTATGATATTGAAGAATTACGGCTTATACGGATAAAGTTTATCAGTGAAGTAGCTAATTAAAAAAACACTCCTTATAATTATGTAAGGAGTTTTTTTTATACGATTTCGGAATACAGCTCGCCGCGGTGCGGCTTCAGTACATCTCTTAATTTTCGCATCAGTTCATCATTAACCACGATAAAAGCAATGGCATGAAATTCACTGATTTTCTGAAAACCTGTAATTGAAATGGGGAGCTGCTCTATAAGGATGAATTCCTTCAGGTGGATTTCCTGATGTTCGGCCGTTTTCAAAGCATCGTGTCCGCGGAAATCCCATATAAGTTTAATCTGTCGTTCCATTCTGTCTATTTTTTGTAAATTTAAAACATCGTTTTTAAACACATTCATAATTAACGTACTTTTGCAGTTCAAATTTGCTTTATAAAAAAATGCCTCAGGAAATACAATTACAGGTTGCACCGGAAGTAGCGGCTACAAACCATTTACTGGTTCAGCACGTGGCAAAGCTTATGCATCAAAGTCCCGGAGATATCCGCCATATTACCATTTTAAAAAGATCGATCGATGCAAGACAGAAGCAGGTAAAGATCAATCTTAAGGTTCAGGTTTTTTTTCAGGATGATAAGATAGAATCCCGTATTGTCGACTTTCCGGATTATAAGAAGGTGGATAACGCACCCCGTGCCATAGTGGTAGGGGCAGGACCTGCAGGTTATTTTGCAGCATTACAGCTTATCGAGCTCGGCGTAAAGCCTGTGGTGATTGAAAGGGGGAAAGATGTGCGCGGGCGCCGCAGGGATCTGAAGGCGATCAACCGCGACCATGTGGTAAATTCGGATTCCAACTATTGTTTTGGTGAAGGCGGGGCAGGAACCTATTCAGACGGGAAACTGTATACCCGTTCCAAGAAAAGAGGAGATGTCAACAGAATTTTGGAATTGCTGGTTGCTTTTGGCGCATCCCAGGATATACTTATAGAAGCCCATCCGCATATCGGGACAAACAAATTGCCCAAGATAATGGAAGACATGCGTCTCAAAATTATGGAATTTGGGGGTGAGGTGCATTTTGACAAACGCGTTGTAGATATAGACATCCTAAATAATGAAATAAAAGGCGTGCTGCTGCATACAGGGGAACGCGTTGAGGCCGGTCAGGTCATTCTGGCAACAGGCCATTCTGCGCGGGATATTTTTGAAATGCTCGACAAAAAAAAGGTGCTTATTGAAGCAAAGCCTTTTGCGTTGGGAGTACGTGCGGAACACCCTCAGAGCCTTATAGACAGCATTCAGTATTCCTGTGATTACAGGGGTGAATTCCTGCCGCCGGCTCCTTATTCTATAGTAAAACAGGTAAACGGTCGGGGGATGTATTCTTTCTGCATGTGCCCCGGTGGAGTCATTGCTCCGTGCGCAACGGATGTTGAAGAAGTGGTAACCAACGGCTGGTCACCGTCAAAACGGGATCAGGCCACAGCGAATTCAGGAATTGTAGTGGAACTGAAAATGGAGGATTTCAAGCCTTACGCCAAATACGGCGCTTTGGCAGGAATGTATTTTCAAAAGGAAATTGAACATACGGCATGGCAGGTAGCCGGACGTACACAAAAGGTTCCGGCACAGCGTATGGTCGATTTTTCAAATAAGCGTGTGTCCGGTGAATTACCGAAAACATCCTATGTCCCGGGAGTGGTATCAGCAGAGCTCGGAGAAGTGTTTCCCCGGTTTTTAACAGATATTATGCGCCAGGGATTTCAGGAATTCGGAAAGAGCATGAAGGGATATTATACAAATGAGGCTATTCTTCATGCACCTGAAAGCAGAACCTCTTCTCCTGTAAGAATTCCAAGAAATGATGAAACACTGGAACACTTACAGATAAAGGGACTTTATCCCTGTGGGGAAGGAGCAGGTTATGCAGGAGGAATTATTTCTGCGGCAATTGATGGAGAAAAATGTGCCATTAAATGTGCCGAGCAGATTTTTGGATATAGAAATTAGATGAACCCAATTGACTATAAAAACAATATGGAATTAAAATTAAACCGCCCGATTTGTTTTTTCGATTTAGAAACAACGGGAATTGATGTGGCAAAAGACCGGATAGTGGAAATATCAATCTTAAAGATTTTTCCGAACGGAAATAAGGAAAGTAAAACGTGGCTTGTGAATCCTACAGTATCAATACCTGCATATGCAACGGCTGTACACGGGATCACTAATGAAAAAGTAGCGAATGAACCGACCTTCAAGGAGCTTGCTTCACAGGTATATACAATGATTAAAGATTCCGATCTGGCAGGATACAATTCCGATCGTTTCGATATTCCCCTGCTTGCAGAAGAACTGCTGCGTGCCGATGTGGATTTTGATATGAAGAACCGGGTTGCGATTGACGTTCAGACCATTTTTCACAAAAAAGAAGAGCGGACTCTTAGTGCAGCGCTTAAATTTTACTGTAATAAATCACTTGAAAATGCGCATTCAGCTGCTGCTGATACAGAAGCTACTTATGAAATTCTGAAGGCACAATTAGATCGTTACGAAGATCTTGAGAACGATATGAAAGCGCTTTCTACTTATACAACCCGTAAAAAATCGGTTGATTTTGCCGGATTTATCGTATTAAATGAGGAAGGGCAGGAAATTTTTACATTCGGGAAACATAAAGGGGCCCTTGTGGAAGAGGTTCTTGATCGCGAGCCGGGGTATTTCGGATGGATTCAGAATGCCGATTTTCCATTGTATACCAAAAAAGTGCTAACGGGAATCAAACTTCGAAAATTAACCAATAAGTTTTAGAATGAAGATCATCTGCGTAGGAAGAAACTACATTGACCATATCAAGGAGCTTTCCAATCAGAGACCAGAAAATCCTGTGATTTTTATGAAACCAGACACTTCAGTATTGCCGAAAGAATTCCCCTTTGTATTGCCGGAATTTTCGAATGACGTACATTACGAGGTGGAGGTGCTGGTAAAAATAAGTAAGGTGGGAAAATACATCAGCTCTAAATTTGCCCATAAATATTACAGCCAGATAGGCCTTGGGATTGATTTTACGGCTCGTGACCTGCAATCCGAACTAAAGGCCAACGGGCTTCCTTGGGAAATAGCGAAAGGATTTGATGGTTCTGCCGTAATAGGTGATTTTATTCCAAAGGAACAATTTGAAGATGTTCAGAATTTATCGTTCCAGCTTGTAAAGAACGGAACGGTAGTACAGTCGGGAAATACACAGGACATGCTGTGGCAGATTGATGAACTCATTTCGTATGTATCGCAGTTCTTCACCCTTAAGATGGGCGATATCATTTTTACGGGAACACCGGCCGGAGTTGGAAAGATTGAGAGTTCGGACGAACTGGAAGGTTTTCTGGAAGATAAAAAAATGTTCAGTTTAAAAGCATTATAATGAAAGCGGCGATTGTAACAATCGGTGATGAGCTGTTGATTGGCCAGGTAGTGGATACCAACAGTGTCTATATTGCACGCCAGTTGGAAGGAATAGGTTGCACTATTGTAGAAAAAGTAGCGGTAGCCGATACCGTTGAAGCTATTACGGGAACATTGCGGCGTTATCAGAACAAGGTTGATCTTGTTGTTTTAACAGGAGGTTTGGGACCTACTAAGGATGATGTTACGAAAAAGACCTTTGCCTCTTATTTTAATGATGAGCTGGAGCTGAATGAAGAAGTTTATGCACACGTAAAGAGGCTAATAGAAAATTTTTATCAACGTCCGATTACGGAGATGAACCGGCAACAGGCGTTTGTCCCTTCAAAATGTAAAGTCCTTTTTAACGATATGGGTACGGCACCCGGTATGCTCATGGTGAAAGAACAGACCTCTTTTATATCGCTGCCCGGTGTTCCTTTTGAAATGCGTTTCCTCATCGATCATAAAGTGGTACCGTATGTACTTGAGGTATTCAAACTGGAGTCCATTGTGCATACTACAGTATTGACCGTAGGAATCGGAGAAAGCCTGCTGGCCGAAAAAATTGAAAAGTGGGAGGATGCGCTTGCAGCCTTAAACATCAGGCTGGCCTATCTTCCGCAGCTGGGGCAGGTTCGCTTAAGGTTGAGTAAGACAGGCGCCGGTTCCAAGGAAATCCGGGAAGAAATAAACAATAAAATTGAAGAGCTGGCGCGGATCATTCCGGAATTTTTTGTCGGGATATCGAATTCCGATTCTTTATTCGATGAGCTGGTACCGCTTTTGAAGGCAGGTACAATTACCCTTGCAGCAGCAGAAAGCTGTACCGGGGGCGGCATTGCATCTAAATTAACATCAGTTGAAGGGGCTTCTGCTTATTTTAAAGGAGGCGCGGTTACCTATGCAACGGAGTCTAAGATTGCCGTTCTGGGCGTACAAAAAGCTACCATTGAAGAGTATTCCGTAGTAAGCGAGGAAGTCGCAAGGGAAATGGCGTTGGGGGCAAGAAAACTGTATAATGCAGATATTGCTGTTGCAACTACTGGGAATGCAGGCCCGTTAAAAGGTGATTCTGATGCCGAAGTGGGCACGGTTTGTATTGCTCTGGCAACTGCTGAAGGAGTACAAAGCTATACTTTTAACTTTGGGCAATCACGCAGTGTGGTAATTCAGGCCTGTATTGAGAAGGTATGGCTTTTGCTGTACAAATATTTAAAAAATAGATCGTAATATTTGTTTTACTTAATTTTAATTCGTTATTTTGCACACTGATTTTAAAAGTAAGAAATAATGTCAAGAGTTTGTCAAATTACAGGTAAAAGAGCCATGGTTGGAAACAACGTGTCTCACGCAATGAACAAAACTAAGAGAAAGTTTTCTGTTAACTTAGTAAAGAAACGCTTCTACATCGCTGAAGAAGACAGATGGGTAACTTTAAAAGTATCTACATCAGCATTAAAAACTATTAACAAAAAAGGTATTGCTGCAGTTTTAAAAGAAGCTAAAGCAAACGGATTATTAAAATAATTCAGTTATCCATTAAAAATTTATCAAGATGGCAAAGAAAGCAAAAGGAAATAGAATTCAAGTAATTTTAGAATGTACTGAGCATAAAGCAACTGGATTACCAGGTACATCACGTTACATCACAACAAAAAACAAAAAAAATACTCCGGATAGAATGGAAATCAAAAAATTCAATCCTATCTTAAAGAGAGTAACTGTTCATAAAGAAATTAAATAATTTAGTTAGTCATGGCAAAGAAAACCGTAGCAACATTACAGGGGAGTTCTAAAAAGTTAACCAAAGCTATTAAAATGGTTAAATCTCCAAAAACAGGAGCTTACACATTCGTTGAAGCAGTTATGGCTCCTGAATTAGTTGATGAATTCTTAAGCAAAAAATAAGAAATCACGAAACAGTATTGAAAAGGCTATCTATTTTTTAGATAGCCTTTTTTTTGAGTATCTGATTTTTATCAGAAATTCATTAGATTAATATCAGTATATTTGTTCCTTAAAATTATTAATATATGAGTTTTTTTAAGCGTTTATTTTCATCAGAAAAGAAAGAAACACTTGATAAAGGTCTTGAAAAATCGAAATCATCCTTTTTTGATAAGTTAAGTAAGGCGGTTGCAGGTAAATCAAAGGTAGATGATGATGTTCTGGATAATCTGGAAGATGTTTTGATTACTTCCGACGTAGGAGTAAATACCACGTTGAAGATCATTGACCGTATTCAGGAAAGGGTTTCCCGTGACAAATACCTGGGAACTGACGAACTGAATAAGATCCTGCGTGAAGAGATTTCAGGCTTGCTTTCTGAAACACGGTCGGGCGAGGCAACCGAATTTGAAGTGCCTGAAAACAAGAAACCGTATGTTATTATGGTGGTAGGTGTTAACGGAGTCGGAAAAACCACGACTATCGGAAAACTGGCTTACCAGTTTAAAAAGGCAGGACATAAGGTAGTGCTTGGGGCAGCGGATACATTCCGTGCTGCTGCAATTGATCAGTTGCAGATCTGGGCAGACCGCGTGGATGTTCCGATCGTAAAACAGCAGATGGGATCTGATCCGGCTTCAGTTGCTTTCGATACGCTGGAATCGGCTGTAGCACAAGGAGCAGATGTCGTGATTATTGACACGGCAGGGCGTCTGCATAATAAAATAGGGCTGATGAACGAATTAACCAAGGTAAAGCGCGTGATGCAGAAAGTGGTGGCCGATGCGCCACACGATGTGATGTTGGTACTTGATGGATCTACCGGTCAGAATGCGTTTGAACAGGCTAAACAGTTTACGGCAGCTACAGAGGTAACCTCACTGGCCGTTACCAAGCTGGATGGAACAGCAAAAGGCGGTGTTGTTATCGGAATTTCAGACCAGTTTCAGATTCCCGTAAAATATATCGGGGTAGGAGAAGGAATTGAAGATTTGCAGGTTTTTAATAAATATGAGTTTGTGGACTCGTTCTTTAAATAATGAAAAAGTATTTTGTTGGTACGGCATATAGTCTTACAGCGTTTCTATGGATCTCATGTTCAAAACCCGTTTCGGATGAAGAGCTGAAAAATCTTAGCGGCTACTGGGAAATCAGTGAAGTTAAAACTGCGGACGGAGATACAAAGGAATTTCAGTCAAACAATAATGTGGATTATTTTGAGCTGGACGGGCGTAAAGGTTCCCGCATAAAGGTAGTTCCTCAGCTCGACGGTAAGAAACAGTCAAACGGTATCGCAGAACATTTTATAGCTCTCGACTCGGCAAATACGACCTATCTGAAGTATGCGTCTGACTATGCTAAATGGACAGAGAAAGTGGATAAAATTACCACTGACGAACTTGTAATCATCAATCAAAACGACATAAAATATACATACAAAAGGTACACACCTATAGTGATCAATGAATAGCAACAAAAAGTTTAATCCATACAAGAGGCTGCATGAAGAATCTTCTGTTCAGGATGTTCTTGGAAAAATGATCCAGGGTTACAATCTTGAAACGGGGTTTGACAGGCTTAACGTAAAGGAAGCATGGATCCGGCTTCTGGGGCCGGGAATCGCAAAGTATACCGAACAGGTAGAGCTGCGCAGAAGTACGCTGTATGTAAGGCTTACCTCGAATGTGCTAAGAGAAGAACTCAGCTATGGTTTAGATAAGATAATGAAGATGCTCAATGAAGATTTAGGAAAAGATATCGTTTCTAAAATAATTTTAAGATAAACTCATCACGTGATGAGTTTTTTTTGTGAAATATTGTATTTTAATTGTATATTCGATTAAAATACAAAACATTATGAAAAGAAAAATACTATTGTCAGCAGTTTTATTGTCCTCAGGTTTTGCCTTTGCTCAGAAATTTGAAGGCAGAACGGCATTTTGGGCTAAAGCAGGTAATACGCAGCACGCAAAACAGGCGCTTAATAAAAATGCCTCTTTGAATGGGAATTTCGACAAATCAATGACGGCATCAATTGGAGCCGGTGCTTCGAACTTCTATATGGTCTTTAAATCTGAAGACGGAGTGGAAAAAGATCTGATGAATTTTACCTTTACATGCAATCAGCATGTGGTGACAACGCATAATATCAATTACCACGACGCACAGAAAGTAGAGCAGAAACGCAGAACGGGAGCCATCGTTAAGTACGGATTTGATTTTCCGGGTGCTGCAGGTGATAAGAACTTTGTGACCATTGCAGATAAACCGGGTGATTTAACTGATGTTTATGAGGTAATATATGTTAACGATACCTTCTCGGAACTGGATCATCAGCAAATTCAGACTTATTTGTCGGTTAAATACGGTATTTCACTATTGAATCCGGCAAATTATGTCGACGCGAACGGCAAGGCGGTATGGAACAGTAATTTAAATCCTAAGTACAACAATTCTATTACGGGATTAGGTAGAAGTGATTACTTTGGCCTGCACAAGGTTGAAACAGTTAATTCAGTAGATAAGCGGCTTCAAATTCAAACAGGAAGTTTTGAAAATAATAGCTATGTATTTACAGGAACGAACAATGAAAATGCCGGTTTTATAAGAAGTACTGAAGGAGAAATTCTCGATACATCCTGGCTGGTTCAGTTAAATACAAAATCCCTTGCAACCCTGAGATTTAATCTTGCGGACGCTTTAAAGACAACAGGTGTGTACGAGCTGCTGATCAATCAGTCATCCCCGGATTTTGTAAATGATGCAAGTGTTACAAGGGTTCAGGGAAAAATACAGGGAGGACAACTTGTTTTTGAAGATGTTTTACTGGATGCAGACGGGAACGGGTACGATACTTTTTCGATAGGTTATTCAGCCAAATCCAAACCGGAAGTGAAACCTGAGATCGTGAATAAGTCCGAAATCAATGCTTATCCGAATCCTACCAGGGTGAATGAAGCCGTAACGGTTGTCTATAATTTTGAGAAACCTACGAATCTGAACATTCATGTGTTCACGGTGGATGGAAAACTTGTTGCAAAACAGGAAGTCAACAATACGACGAATTATCGTTACGATACCAGGTTTTCAGCCGCTGGAGTTTATTTAATAGTATCTACCTACAATGGGCAGGCTGCAACAAACCGTATTATAGTAAAGTAATCCTTTACAAACAAAATATTTTAAAAAACACCCTTCGCATAGAAGGGTGTTTTTTATTCGTGTGAAATGTAGTAAATTTGGTTTTTGCAATATACGATATGATAATCGAGGAACAGGTAATTTTAGTCAACGAAAATGATGAACCGATAGGTCTGATGCCGAAAATGCAGGCGCATGAAGAAGCGCTGCTGCATCGGGCATTTTCCGTATTCATCCTGAATGATAAAAACGAGATTATGCTGCAGCAGCGCGCTGCCGGAAAATATCATTCCCCATTGTTGTGGACCAATACCTGCTGCAGCCATCAAAGAGAAGGAGAAACGAACATACAGGCGGGGAAACGCAGGCTGCAGGAAGAAATGGGGTTTTCCGTTGAGCTCAAGGAACTGTTTTCCTTCATTTACAAAGCACCGTTTGATAATGGATTGACAGAACATGAACTGGATCATGTGATGGTTGGCTATTCGAATAATATGCCTGCTATCAATAAGGAGGAGGTGGAAGACTGGAAATGGATGGGGATTGAAGATATTAAACAGGATATGCAGCAGCACCCGGAATTGTATACAGAATGGTTCAAGATAATTTTTGATAAATTCTATCATTATATTGAAGCCCAGAAAATTTAAAGTATGAGAGTTACCGTTTGCAGAAAGTCACATTTTAATGCGGCACACCGTTTGTACAGGAAGGACTGGACAGAAGAACACAATCAAAGGGTTTTTGGTAAATGCAATAATCCTAATTTTCACGGACATAATTATGAATTAACGGTCGAAGTTACAGGTACAGTAGATCCTGAAACGGGATACGTGATCGACATCAAGGATCTGAGCGATATGATTTATGAAGAAGTAGAGGTCCCTTTTGATCATAAAAACCTGAATCTCGATGTTGCCGAATTTGCCGATCTGAACCCTACGGCTGAACATATAGCGTATGTCATATGGAACAAATTGCGCAAACGGCTCCCTGTTAAACTGGAACTGGAAGTTATCCTTTACGAAACCCCGAGAAATTTTGTAAAGTACTGCGGTTTATAATAATTTTAGGCAAATCTGTTTAGAAAATTTGTAAATTGCGGACTTAATTTAAGCGAAACGCATTTAAAATTGAATTCAACAAAACAACATATACACAATCCATCCGGTACAACAACATTTGAAAGTTACCCCCTTCAGTTTCAGCCTATTTTAAAAGAACGGATCTGGGGAGGAGACAAGCTGTCTTCCCTGGGAAAGGAACTTCCGAATCCTTTTATTGGAGAAAGCTGGGAGATATCGATGATAGATAATGATGTGAATACCATCACAGCAGGTGTATATAAAGGAAAAAAGCTGTCGGAACTCATAGAGCAGTTTCCAAATGAAGTATTGGGGAAAAAAGTGTATGCCAAATACGGTAAACAGTTTCCTTTGTTGTTTAAGTTTTTAGATGCAAAGACCGATTTATCCATTCAGCTGCATCCGAATGATGAACTGGCAAGAAAACGGCATAATTCTTTTGGGAAAACAGAAATGTGGTACATTATGCAGGCGGATGAAAATGCACGCATTATTCTGGGATTCAAGAAAGACAGCTCTGCAGAAGAGTATGTGAAGCATTTGGAGAACAAGACTCTGCCTTCTGTTTTGAAAGAGTACTATGTTAAGAAAGGAGATGTGTTCTTTATTGAAACCGGAACCATTCATGCAATCGGAGGAGGGATTTTACTTGCTGAAATTCAGCAGACATCGGATATTACCTATAGGGTATACGACTGGGACAGGGTAGATGAGGAAGGAAATGAAAGGGAACTTCATGTTGATCTGGCACTGGAGGCTATTAACTATAAAACAAGAAATCCGAAGATTGAGTATGAAAAGCTGTCCAATACCGCAGTAGAACTTGTAGATTGTCCTTTTTTTACGAGTAACTATCTTTCACTGGACTCAGGTTATGAGGTGCGTAAAAACGACGATTGTTTTAGGGTGTATATATGTACCGAAGGAAACGCGGAACTTCGTTTCTCTGAAAGACATTTTAAAATTGAAAAGGGGCAGACCATATTGGTACCTGCTTCTTTGGAAGCATTTTCCCTGACAGGAAATGCAACATTACTGGAAGTATTTATAAATATATAATAAGTTAGATTATGGCAAATGTTAGAAATTTAAAAAAGGATATCAATTTTGTATTAGGTGACATTATTGAAGCAGTATACATCTGGGAGATGTCAACAGCAGGAAAACCAACGCCAGAATCCCAGCAGGTGATTGATGAAGCTATCGAAAAATTCGATTCTTTAATCGAAAGAGTAAACGATAAAAAAGCGGAAAATAAAAAAGCACATTTTAAAGCAATTTATTCCGATTTAGAAGAAACTGCAAATCAATTAGTTGAAAAAATCAACGCTTTGTAAGCAAAAAAAGTACTAAAAAATTTATGGGAAGCCTTGCAAATACAAAAAACAGCAGTATATTTGCACCTGTAAATGAGTCGCCTCTGTAGCTCAGCTGGCTAGAGCAGCTGATTTGTAATCAGCAGGTCGTGGGTTCGAGTCCCTCCAGAGGCTCAAGTTCTTTAACAAGTTGAAAATCTATTTATTTTGCCTCTGTAGCTCAGCTGGCTAGAGCAGCTGATTTGTAATCAGCAGGTCGTGGGTTCGAGTCCCTCTAGAGGCTCTAGATTTTTCAATTATTGTTAAAGAAATCATTTTACTGCCTCTGTAGCTCAGCTGGCTAGAGCAGCTGATTTGTAATCAGCAGGTCGTGGGTTCGAGTCCCTCTAGAGGCTCCAAAGTAAAATTAAGAAGTTTAGATTTTTTATTAAAATCTAAACTTCTTTTGTTTTAAATATCATTGTAAAAAGCAACCGGGAAGGTTGTCTTAAAAAATCTCATAACAAAAACTCCCAAGTACTAAACTCAGGAGTTTTTATTGGCTTCTATGCAATCCAAAAAATTACTGTTTAATTAACTCCAGATAATTTTTCAAAATACTTCCGTATTTGCTTTTAGCTACTTCTGGAGACAGGTTTCCATAGATGGTATCAAGATATTTGCTGTTAACCGTAGCTACGTCGGTTAAAGCGATATAAGGAGCCACTTCATGGGTGTTGTTTTTCAATGCAAAATTTACAGCATTAAGGTAAATGCGTCCTGATGTGCGCTTTACTACCCTATCAAGGCTGTCCGCTTTGGAGGAAAGCTTGCCCATGCGCGCAAGGAGCGCTTCTTTGATAAGGATGTTCTGTTTATTCGTCATCAACGATTTTGATTTGAGGTACTTATTGTAGAGCTCCTGATTTTTTGACCCCTCGACCTGAGCACCCCCGGAAAAGTTTTCGAGTTCGCTGTTGATTTTGAGGTTACCCGGTTCGGCAAAGAAAAGAATAAGGTTGTCCATAGTGCTCGTAGTTCCCCGGTTAAGTCCAAGGTACAGCACTTCAGGTTCTTCCAGGTTGAACGAGCTTTCAAAAGTTGATTTACCCTTAAGTACAATGCTGTCCAGGGTAACAAGCGTACTGTCCTTTACCTGCTGTATATATAGGGTTCCCTGCTTTAAACCTTTAATTTCACCTGTGATATGCGTGTTCCCGATTAGTTGGTCTTTTGAACACGATAAGAAACACAATGCAATTCCTGCTAAAAAAAACTTCTTCATACTATTTGAATAAATCCATTCCCGGAATGTTAGGCATACCGTCCTTTGCTGCTGCTGCAAGTTCGGCTTCGTGTATAGCTCCTGCCTTTTCCAGGGCTTTATTAAGCGTAAGTATGAGGTAATCTTCAAGTTGCTCTTTATCCTCTAATAAATCATTATTGATCTCTAAAGTTCTTATTTGTCGGTTGGCAGTAACGGTAACCTTCAACAAACCATCTGCGCTTTGTTCATCAACCAGCACTGTATTGAGGCGTTGCTTTGTTTCCTCTACCTTTTTTTGGGCTTCCTGAAGTTTTCCCATCATGCCCATTAAATCTCCAAACATATTCGTTATATTTAATTTTAATACAAAAATATTAAATTCACGCAACAACACGAATCAATAAGGTTGAAAGACGAAAGTATTTTTATTTTTTATTGTAGTATTTTTGTGCCGCTTATGCACTAAATAACGATATCATGAATCAGGATATAAAACAACCGATAGCTAAAGTTGTTCCGAAAGTATTGGAAAAACACGGCGATACACGCATTGATCATTACTATTGGCTGAACGACAGGGAAAACAAGGAGGTTATAGCTTATCTAGAAGAAGAAAATGAATATTACAAGGCTTTAACAGCCCATACAAAAGGATTTCAGGAAGAACTGTTTGAAGAGATGAAGTCCAGGATCAAGGAAGATGATACTTCCGTTCCTTATTTTAACAACGGGTACTGGTACCTCACAAGATTTGAGACCGGAAAAGATTATCCTATTTACACGCGCAGAAAAGGAAGTCTTGATGCGGTAGAGGAGGTTCTTTTCGATTGCAACAAGCTGGCAGAAGGACATGCTTACTTTCAATTGGGAGGGCTTAACATAAGTGATGACAACAAATTTGCCGCTTTCGGGATCGACACTGTTTCGCGCAGAGAATATACCATCCAGATTAAGAATCTTGAAACAGGGGAAATACTTCCGGAGAAAATAGAAAAAACCACCGGGGGAAGCACCTGGGCTGCTGATAATAAATCGCTCTTTTATTCAAGAAAAGACGAACAGACGCTTAGGGCGGACCGTATTTTTAAGCACATCCTTGGAAGCGGGATCGAAACGGATGAATTAATTTTCAATGAAAAAGACGAGACTTTTTCTACCTATGTTTACAGATCGAAGTCGAGAAAATACCTTATCATAGGTTCTGAAAGTACCATGACCTCTGAATACCGGATATTGGAAGCTTCTGATCCGCAGGGGGAATTTAGGATATTCCAGAAACGTACACGTGGACTGGAATACTCTATTTCGCATTATGGAGGGCATTTCTATATTGTAACCAATAAGGACGAGGCTACCAATTTTAAGCTTATGGTTACACCGGAAGATCAGACATCCGGCAAAAACTGGAAAGACCTCATTCCGCACAGGGAAGAGGTGTTATTGGAGGGGATTGATATTTTTAAGGAATATCTGGTTGTTTCGGAACGTTTTAACGGACTTTCGCATATAAAGATCCAACCCTGGAGTCAACCGGCAGATGCGTATTATCTTCCGTTTGAAAGTGAAACCTTTACAGCCTATACTACCACAAACCTGGATTTCGATACCGAGATACTTCGTTATAGCTACCAGTCCCTTGCCACACCTTCGTCGGTCATCGATTTTAATATGCGTACACGTGAAAAGGAAGTGAAAAAGGAACAACAGGTACTTGGCGGTAAATTCAATAAGCTGAATTATACCGAAGAGCGCATCTGGGCTACGGCTGCCGACGGAACTAAAATCCCCGTGTCGATGGTTTACAGAAAAGAATTAAAAAAAGACGGAACAAATCCATTATTGCAATACGCTTACGGCTCTTACGGCTCAACCATGGAGCCTTATTTTTCAACCGTGAGGCTGAGTCTGCTTGATCGCGGATTTATATATGCCATTGCCCACATACGGGGAGGAGAAGATCTGGGTAGAGAATGGTATGAACAAGGAAAATTACTGGAAAAGAAAAACACGTTTACCGATTTTATAGATTGTTCCCGATTCCTCATTGGGCAAGGATATACATCACCTGAACATTTGTATGCCGAAGGAGGATCTGCAGGAGGGTTATTGATGGGGGTAGTGCTTAATGAGGCTCCTGAATTATATAACGGCGTTATTGCCCAGGTTCCTTTTGTCGATGTCGTAACCACCATGCTTGATGACTCAATTCCGCTTACAACGGGGGAATATGATGAATGGGGGAACCCTAATGAAAAAGAATATTATGATTATATGAAATCGTATTCTCCTTATGATAACATAAAAGAACAGGATTATCCTAACCTGTATGTATCTACCGGGCTTCACGATTCACAGGTACAATATTGGGAGCCAGCAAAGTGGGTTGCCAAGCTCCGGGCCAAACGTACAAACAACAATTTGCTGTTTCTCGATACGAACATGGAGGCCGGTCATGGCGGGGCCTCAGGAAGATTTGAAGCGTTAAAGGAGGTGGCAAAGGAATATGCCTTTCTCCTAGATTTGGAAGGAATCCATAAATAATTCTAAAAAAAGTATTAATTTTGCAACGTGAAATAGAGCTTTAGGAAGAGCTTTAAAAAACAATTAAAAATGAAAGAAGAGATACAAGCTCATGAGAATATTTTAGATTTCGTCGGTAATACGCCGCTGATCAGATTAAATAAGATTTCTCAGGGATTGACTGGTAATTTTTATGCGAAAGTGGAAGCTTTTAATCCTGGGCACTCATCTAAAGACCGTATCGCCTTACATATTATAGAAGAAGCTGAACGAAAGGGAATTTTAAAGCCCGGCAGTATTATTGTGGAAACCACATCCGGAAATACGGGGTTCAGTATTGCAATGGTAAGTATAATAAAAGGATATGAGTGCATTCTGGCTGTTTCATCAAAATCATCACACGATAAGATCGATATGCTGAAGGCTATGGGGGCGAAGGTATATGTTTGCCCTGCAAATGTTACGGCAGACGATCCGCGTTCCTATTACAGCGTAGCCAAACGTATTCATCAGGAAACAGCAGGTTCGGTATATATCAACCAGTATTTTAATGAACTTAATATCGATGCGCACTATAAAACAACGGGGCCGGAAATCTGGAAGCAGACAAACGGAAAAATCACCCACCTTGTTGCTTGTTCGGGAACAGGCGGAACCATTTCGGGAACTGCGCGCTACCTGAAGGAACAGAATCCGGATATTAGGATTTTAGGAGTTGATGCTTTTGGATCGGTACTGAAAAAATTTCACGAAACCAGGGAATTTGATCCAAAGGAAATTTATCCTTACCGGATTGAAGGCATGGGGAAAAACCTCATTCCAACTGCTACGGATTTCGCTGCCATAGATCAGTTTATGAAAGTAACCGATGAAGATGCAGCGCATATGGCCAGGGAAATTTCAAAAACAGAGGGAATTTTCGTCGGTTATACTTCCGGAGCGGCATTTCAGGCGGTCCGCCAGTTTAACAGTGAAGGAGAATTTGACAGGGACAGTAACGTAGTCGTTATTTTCCCTGACCACGGATCCCGCTATATGAGCAAGATATACAGTGATGACTGGATGAGGGAACAAGGGTTTTTTGACCATGAGAAAATGGAACAAAATCAGATAGAATATATAAAATAGAAAGAAAAGAGAAGGAAACTTCTCTTTTTTTGTTTTTAAGTGTAACATATCGTTAAAGGGGTATACTTATTATAAAAACGATATAGTTATGAGCTTAAAAATTTCAGGGTTAACCAAAACCTATAAAAACGGGGTTAAGGCATTAGATAATGTAAATTTAGAAATTGGAAAGGGGATGTTTGGCCTTCTAGGACCTAACGGGGCAGGAAAATCTTCCTTAATGCGTACCATTGCTACCTTGCAGGCACCCAATGAGGGATCTATCATATTTAACGACATCAATATCCTGGAAGATAAAAACGGACTGAGGAAAGTTCTGGGATATTTGCCTCAGGAATTCGGTGTGTATCCGAATATGTCCGCAGAGAGCCTGCTGGATTATTTTGCGCAACTGAAAGGAATTACAAAAAAAGCGGAACGTAAAAAGATCATCAGAGAAGTATTGGAGCTTACGAACCTTTATGATGTACGTAACAAAAGCGTGAGCGGGTATTCAGGTGGTATGAAACAGCGTTTTGGAATTGCACAGCTGCTTCTGAACAATCCTCAACTCATTATAGTAGATGAACCTACTGCCGGTCTGGATCCGGCAGAGCGTCACCGCTTCCTGAATGTTTTGCGTGAAATAGGAACCAATCATACGGTAATTTTTTCTACACACATCGTTGACGACGTTCGTGAATTATGTAATGAAATTGCTATTTTGAACGGCGGGAAAATCTTATTCGAAGGAACGCCTACAAGCGGGGAACAGCTTTTAGATGGAAAAATATGGATGCGTATCATTAACCGCGATGAATTTGATGAATTTGCCGCTAAACACAATATCATTTCATCAAACTTTAACCCGGACAATACCCTTAATATCCGTGTTTACAGTGAGGAACAGCCGGATGGAACCTTTGTTACGGCAAAGCCGATCCTGGAAGATGTTTATTTTGTTTCATTAAAAGGCGATAAATAATGTTTGGAACCATTTTTAATTTCGAAACAAAGCGCTGGTTCAAAAACTGGCAGTTTTACCTCTATTTTTTAATCTTCTTTTCATTGTCATTCGGAATAATGGCAAGTGTACTGGGATATTTCGACGGCTTTACGGCAACGACTTCTTCCAATCTCATCGTTAATTCGCCGCTGGCAATCAATGGGATTATCGGTCAGATTGCAACTTATGTAAACTTTATCATTCCTACGGTGATCGGGGCAACGGTATACCGCGACTTTAAATACAACTCGCATACCCTGTTGTTTGCATATCCGTTTAATAAATTACAGTATCTCACAGGAAAATTTTTCAGTGGTTTTTTTATCACGATATTAATTACCCTTTCCATAGGGTTGGGATTCCTTCTGGCATCCGTACTTCCGTTTGCAAATCCTGAATTGCTGGGACCTATAGAGCTGGGGGCTTATTTTCAAAGTTATGTGCTGTTCGTAATACCGAATATTTTCTTTATCGGATCGTTGATTTTCATGCTTGTAACGCTGACCCGTAATCAGTATATCGGATTCATTTTTGTAATCATTCTTTTATTGGGCCAGGCTCTTATTGCCAACTTAACCAATAATGTGGACGACAAATTTATGGCCTCCTTGATAGAGCCTTATGGGAATCAGGCTTTAAGTTATGTAACGCGGTACTGGACCATTGAGGAACAAAATACCCTGATGATTCCTTTGGATAAAGTTATTATATACAACAGGTTAATCTGGATAGGTGTCGGGATTGTAGCCTTAAGTGTTACGTATTTTGCATTTTCTTTTACACAATCTCCTCTAACATGGGGCAGAAAGAAAAAAGGCGACCGTGTAACCAAAAATAATTTCGGCAGCATCATTAAAGTAAACATCCCTAAGGTTGAGTATGATTATTCGTTTATTTCCTATTTTAAAACGGCTTTGCGTTTGTCCAGATTCGAATTTCAAACGATTGTAAAAAACTGGATCTTTATTACGCTTATGGTGATCCTTATGGTTTTCATCGTAATTTCGGGATATACGCTGGGCCAAAGCTTAATGGGAACACGTACTTTTCCGGTAACCTGGAAGGTAATGGAGCTAATCAATGGTTTCATTGGGATTTTTCTTTCCATTCTTATTTACCTGTTTTCCGGTATTTTACTTAATAATTCGGCCACTACACGAATGAACCTTTTGGTAGATGCTACTCCGGTGCCTAACTGGAGCCTTTTATTGTCCAAGTTCATTGCATTGGTAGAGATGGTAGCAGTTGTTTTTCTTGTTGGAATACTATCTGGAACCATGATTCAGATCTATTACGGGTACTACAATTTTGAGTTTGGTCAGTATTTTACCGATTTGTTCGGATTCCAGCTTATCGATTATATCATCCTCATCTTGTTCTCCCTGTTTATACAGTCTTTCTTCAGAAACTACCTTATCGGATTCTTTGTAATCCTTATTGTTCAGATGATCCCGATGGCCTTAAGCAAGCTTGGTATTGAGCAGTCGGTATTCCACTTTAATTCAGGCCCGGGATACAGTTATTCCGATATGAACGGTTTTGGTGTCGTACGTGATTATTTTTATTACAAGCTCTATTGGGTATTGTTCGGACTTGTGTTGTATGGACTGACGTTGTTGTTCTGGAGAAGAGGTATTATTTCCAGCGTAAAGGAACGTTTGCGTTTGTTCGCCAAACGCTTTAAAGCTCCGGTAGCAGTTCCTTTGATTCTGGTTGCTCTGGCATTTTTAGGTTTGGGATATGCTCTGTACTATCAGGAAGTAAAACTGGAACCGTATTATACTTCCCAGGAGTATGAAAAGCAAAGTGTTGATTTCGAAAAGAAATATAAGAAATTTGAAAAATATGCCCAACCGCGTATTGTGGATGTAAAGGTGGCGATGGATCTGTATCCTGAGAAGCGTAACTATAAAGCCGTGGTTGATTATGTTCTGGTGAACAAGTCTGAAAAGGCCATTGATTCCCTTTTCCTTAATTACGGGAAAAACTTTAAAGGGATTAAGTTTAACCGCGACTATCAGCTTGTATCCAATGATACGGTAATGGATTTCGATATTTACAGACTCAATCAGCCATTGAATCCGGGTGATTCATTAAAAGTGCAGATGGTGGTGGAGAACAGATCCAATACCTGGTTGAAAGACCGCTCCCCGGTTATGGAGAACGGAACCTTTATCAATAATAGCATCTTCCCTTCATTCGGTTATAATGACGGTGTTGAGATCCAGGATAATGACATCCGTAAAAAGTACAACCTGCCGGACCGCGAGCGCATGCCGGAACCTAACGATCCGGAGGCACGTAAAAATACCTATATATCCAGTGACGCAGACTGGATTACGTTTGAAACAACCGTAAGTACTGCAGGTGATCAGATTGCCATTGCACCGGGGTATCTTCAAAAAGAATGGCAGAAAGACGGACGCAACTATTTCCATTATAAAATGGATCAGAAGATGTTGAATTTCTATGCTTTTAATTCGGCAAGATATGAGGTGAAGCGTGAGAAGTGGAACAATCTGAACCTGGAGATCTATTATCAGAAGGGTCACGAATACAATCTGGACCGTATGATGGAGGCCCTGAAAAAGTCGCTTGCGTATTATTCTGAAAATTTCGGACCTTACCAGCACAAACAGGCGCGCATCATTGAATTCCCAAGAACAATGGGAACGTTTGCCCAGGCTTTTGCCAATACGATGCCTTTTTCGGAAGCGATCGGATTTATTGCAGATGTTGACGAGGATGATCCTAACGGGGTAGATTACCCGTTTTCGGTTGTTTCACATGAAATGGCACATCAATGGTGGGCGCATCAGGTGATAGGTGCCAATGTAAAAGGAGCTACCCTGCTTTCAGAATCGCTGGCGGAATACAGTTCTTTGAAAGTGCTGGAAAAGGAATACGGCAAGTTCCAGATGCGTAAGTTCCTCAAAGAAGCTTTAGACAGCTATTTAAGAGGCAGAACCTATGAATGGAAGGAAGAGAATCCTTTGATGTACAATGAAAACCAGCAATACATTCATTATAATAAAGGATCTCTGGTACTTTATGCGATGAGCGATTACCTGGGAGAGAAAAAGTTCAATGATATACTTAAAGAATTTGTTGCCAGAGTAAAATTTCAGGAAGCACCTTATACCAATTCCATTGAATTTGTAAATCATCTTAAAGCCAATACTCCGGACAGTTTACAGTACCTCATTACCGATATGTTTGAAACCATAACATTGTACGACAATAAGGTTGAAAACGTTGAGGTAACGCCTTTAAAAGATGGTAAATACAAAGTAGACATCTCGTTCATGGTTTCAAAATACAGAACCTCTCCAAAAGGAGAGCAGGTGTTCAAGGATCAGAATGGGAAGACGCTTACAGCCAAAAGCGGTAAAAAAGCGGTGAAGTCTTATCCGTTAAACGATTATGTTGAAATAGGTGTTTTCGGAGCTAAAAAGCTTAAAGGAAAACATGAGTATGAAAACGAATTATACAACAAAAAGTATAAGATTGATAAAATTGAAAACAAGGTGAGCATTATTGTTAATGAAAAACCTTTCGAAGTTGGAGTTGATCCTTATAACAAACTTATCGACCGGGATTCGAACGATAACCGGCAGAAAGTAAATTAATTTAAAAGCCATTCTTGTTAGAATGGCTTTTATTTAAACCGAATTTCGGTAAATAAAAAAAGCACCATTCATTTGAATGGTGCTTTTTATGTCTTCAATTAAATGATTACTTACGACGTAATTCTTTAATCTTAGCTTTCTTACCAGTAAGTTCTCTGAAGTAGAAAATACGAGCTCTACGAACTTTACCTCTTTGGTTCAATTCAACTTTTTGTAATGCCGGCATGTTTACTGGGAAGATACGCTCTACACCAACGTTTCCTGACATTTTACGGATAGTGAAAGTTTCACTGCTTCCGCTTCCTCTTCTTTGGATTACTACTCCTTTAAAGAACTGGGTTCTTGTTTTGTCACCCTCTTTAATTTCGTAGTAAACAGTAATAGTGTCACCAGCTTTAAAATCTGGGAAATCTTTTTTTGTAACGAATTCGTCTTGTACGAATTTTACTAAATCTAAAGACATTGTAAATAATTTTTAAATTAATTCAAAACAACATACACGGTTTTCGCCAGAGGTTGAGTCAAAAAGTGGGGCAAATATAATAATTTATATATAATAATCCTCATCAAATATAGGAAAAAAAATAATCCTTTGGTATTTTAATGGGTTGTTTAACAGTGGTTTAGTGAATGTTCACCGGTCTTACCTGGTATCCTTGTGCGTTAAGGAGGCGTAAAACACCTTCATTACCACCTAAATGAGCAGCGCCTACTGCAAAGAATGTGGATTGCTTTTTCATTATTTCCGACATCTGGGCAATCCAGTTCTGGTTTCTTTTTACAAGCATTTCATTATAAACGGTTTCGTCCATATAACTGCTTTTGTTCATGAAATCCAGAAGGTTGTCGATATTTCCGCTTTTATAAAGATTTATCATTTGCCGGCTGCTTTCAAATCCTGATTTTTTGAGTTCATGAAGCATCTTCAGGATACTTTCCATATCCATGGTTTTATCCATAAGCTGCATTTGTTCGTTCACCGTTTCCAATCCCCCAAGCTCCTTATGCTGAGCTATGGCTGCCTGTAACAGCTCCATCTCGTACATTTTGTATTCGGTACATGGGAACGATTTAAAGGTGATAAGACTTGCGATACCTGCGTCGGAAACATTTTCTAAGGTAGCTATATCCACACTCATCGTTTCTTTTAAAAGTGATTTCAGTTCCTGGTACCTTTTGGAATCAACCCGTTTGGAAAGTGGTGTTTTAGCTACCAGTGAAGCCTGCATATCCGCCATCACTGCACCGTCGGCAAGGTTAATTTCAGCATAATAAGCCCCCGCATTTGACAGGGTGTTGCGGATTATCGGTGTCATTATATAATCCTGGTTGCAAATCATATGGATAGTTCCGAATACATAAGAGGGTTTTTCCAGCCCGTTTCCGCTTATTTCCCATAAAAGACTTTGTTGGGCCTGTGCAGACGCCTGTAATCCCGCAAATGAGATACACGCTAATACCAAATGTTTAAATGTTTTTTTCATAATAGTTGGATGATTTCTAGGTTGCTAATGCAATAATAGGAAAAGTTACAGTTTATAGCCCTATTCCTGATCGAGTAAATCAGGTCTTCTTTTAAGCGTATGTTCATATGCCATGGTTTCACGCCACTTTTCTATTTCCGGAAAATTTCCGCTTAAAAGTATATCAGGCACTTTCCATCCTTTATATTCTGCCGGGCGGGTATAAATAGGAGGTGCAAGCAAATTGTCCTGAAAACTGTCCGTTAAGGCGGATGTTTCATTGGAAAGGACCCCCGGAATCAACCGTATGATGGCATCACATAAAACAGCCGCTCCCAGTTCTCCCCCGGATAATACATAATCCCCTATGGAGATCTCACGGGTAATAAAATGATCCCTTACACGCTGGTCTACACCCTTGTAATGACCACACAGGATAATGATGTTCTGAAGCATAGACATTCCGTTGGCAATCTGCTGGTTAAGGGTTTCTCCGTCCGGAGTCATATAGATGATCTCGTCATATGTACGTTCACTTTTTAGCTGCGTGATGCATTTGTCTATTGGCTCTATACTCATAACCATTCCGGCTCCTCCGCCAAACTGGTAGTCATCAACATTTTTATGTTTGTTGGTACTATAATCTCTTAAATTATGAAAATGAACTTCAACCAATCCTTTTGCTATGGCCCGCTTTAAAATAGAAGCTTCAAACGGACTTTTAATGAGTTCTGGTAAAACGGTTATAATATCAATACGCATAAAAAAATATTTGCCGTAAAAATACATAAGATTATTTTATTTACATGAATTGTTTTTAAAACAAGTATATTTGCAGCGTGAGAAAATTCATCGTCATATTCGCATTGTTTATGTTGGTAAAGCCCATTATTCCTGTATTGGAATACATCGTGTTTTACGATTATATAAAGAATGAACTTTGTGTAAATAAGAACAACAAGACTTTGCATTGCGATGGGAAATGTCACCTTAAGAAGGAGCTTGCCAGGGCTTCGGAAGGTTCGGAAAAACAGGACAGGAACTCCGGACGTATTTTTTCTGTAGAAAGCAACCTCGTCTTTTTTCAGGAGCTTGGTTTTTTGAAGTTCAGCGGTTATCTGGAGACCTCCCTGCCGCAAGCTCAGTTTCATTATGAAAATTTATATACGCACCTTACTACTGGTGGTGTTTTTCATCCTCCCGTTTTAGTCTGAACATAAACAGCTGATGTTGTTGATGTATGTGGTTTCGTACCGCACGATTCTTCATGGGTTTAATGAACTAAAGAATGAAACTGCTGAGTTGTTTTAGCGCTTATCGGTATAAACTTTACTTAAATCCCTTTTAATTTATTGCGTGCCTGATAATGGTTCAACGGATTGCATTGAATAAAGTACTTCGGTAGGTTTATTATGATGCAGGGCTTTGCCATGCCCTGTTACAGGCATATACTTCAATGATTGGTTAATTTACAAACGGAGAGTTTGTAATAAAAAACATTTAAGATGAGGAATTTTAATTTTTATGTGCTCCTGGTTCTGATTTTTTCTTCCTGTACAATAGATAAGACAGACTATGAAGGTGAAATAGATACTACGGTTCCGGAGTATTTTGACTTTAAAGAAGCAGTTTCTGCTATTAACGGACCGTATAAAGTAAGTGTGGAAGCCCTGAACGGTACTTTTTATAAAGGATATAATGAAATCCATCTCAAAATAACGGATATACACACAGGAAAAGATGTAAATGGAGGTACGGCAGCTTTTTTACCGGTTGCAACTGATGGAGAAGGAAAGGTCAGGTCCTGTCCGTACCAGTTCGATCCGCAATATAGGGAGCAAAAAGGCTATTATTCAGGGTATGTGGTGTTTACATCGGAAAGCAGGGAAGAAGCCTGGAGGGTTCACATCCGTTTTACGGCTGAAGGGCAGGAATACAAGTTGGAGCTACCCGTTTCGGTACAGGAACAAACCAATAAAAACCTGAGCATGGTTCAGTTTAAGGGTAATGATGAAAAACAATACGTTATGGCACTTATCGCGCCCCAAAAACCAAGAGTGTCCGAAAACAATCTGGTTGCCGGAGTTTATCAATACAATGAATCCTATGATCCGGAAGAAGCATCCCCGGCATACAGCGAGGCTAAAGGATATATAGTACAGCTGGATCCACGCATGCCGGAACCTTCGATGGGAAACCATTCATCGCCAAATAATAAGGATCTTGTACAACGGGAAGACGGCTTTTATCAAGGTGTGGTCAACTATACGATGACAGGAAACTGGACATTGAATCTTATCCTGCTGAATCCCGAAGGGAAGATTATAAAAGGAACCGTAGTTCCACCTGACTTTACTCCCGGAGTGGAAGGTATTAAAAGCGAACTGCATATTGATGTATTATTCTGATATCATGAAGCAGTTCGTACTAATAGCGTTCTTATACGGTGTGACCGTAAATGCACAGGATACAAGGTCGGAAAACGACAGCATCACCGTTCTCAAAGAACTTGAAATGATGGTGTCTGTCCAACCCAAGATAAAAACAGATATGAAAATGGCTGTTTCGGTTGATGAATACCTGTCAGCTTCCGATAACATCAGTTTCATAAAAAGAGGTGCTTATGCTTGGGAGCCCCTGCTTAACAACATGAGCAGTGAGCGCTCTGTAGTTACCATTGACGGGATGCATGTTTTCGGAGCCTGTACCGATAAGATGGATCCGATTACTTCCTACGTGGAAAGTAATAATCTTACTTCTGTTGATATAAAATCCGGACAGGAAGGAAATCACCATGGAGCAACAGTGGCAGGCAGTATTGACCTGAAGAGAAGGCATACTGCATTTGGCCTCGATAAGAAGTGGGGAGGAGATTATCAGGCAGGTTATGAAGCCAATAACAGGCAGTTGTTTAATCTTGGCACTTTACATTATTCTGCGGAGAAATTTGCAGCCGATGCAAGCATCGCATACCGTAAGGCAGATAATTATCGCGACGGAAACGGGGACGAAGTAAAGCATTCGCAATATGGAAAATTTAATACTTCACTGGGAATGGCATACAAAACAAGCCGTTTATCATCCGTAAGGGCAGATGTACTGTTCGATGTAGCAAAGGATGTAGGTTTTCCGGCGCTGCCTATGGATTTATGGCTGTCGCGTGCTGTCATTACTTCAGTATCTTATAAACGGTTATTTGAAGACGCATTTGTGAAAAGCTGGGACATAAAGGCCTATTTCAACGCAGTTGAGCATTATATGGACGATACGAAACGCCCTGAAAACCTTGTTCATATGGACATGCCGGGCTGGAGTACCACGTATGGGCTGGTATCGGCAATGACTTTTAAAACAGCCGCCTATTCGGGCGGGATTCACATAAACGCCTATGATAATTTAGCTGTGGCGGAAATGAGGATGTATCCGCAGGACAGAAGTAAACAAACAATGTTCGCGTATAGCTGGCCATGGATTACGACGCGTTTCGCAGGAATCTCCACAAATAATTCCTGGGATATTTCGGAGAAAAGCATTCTTGATTTCGGAGCATCTTTAGGGATACATTACAATTATGCAAAATATGCGGAATTCAATTGGATTTTCCATCCCGGAGCACCTCAGGAAAAAACAAGGGTCTTACCGGGACTACATGCAGGGTACCGGCTGAATATCGATCGGTTTGATTTTTCTGCTGGGGCCGGTTATGGGCAAAGAGCACCTTCCGTTTCAGAAGGTTACGGTTACTATATATACAACAGCTTTGACAGGTATGATTATATAGGCAATCCGGATCTGAAAAATGAAGTGTCGTATGAACTCAATGCTGCGATAGCTTTTAAAGGCAGTAAATTGAATATGAATGCGAGGGCGAATTATTTCCATATTGAAAATTACATCGTCGGAAGGATCTTAAGTTTGGGAAGTCCCATGAACTATCAGTCCGTTGGCGTAAAAGGATACACGTCGCTTAATTATGCTGCTCTTTTTAACCTTTCTTTTAATGCTGAATATGCTCTTTTAGAAAACCTGCATTGGAAAGCAAGGGTTACCTATGCGAGGGGAACAGATGAAAAGGGGGATAATCTGCCGTTTATCAGACCGTTGAGCTATCAGACTTCCCTGCATTTTGCATACCGGAATTTCAATTTCGGAACTTCAGTGAATGGCGATTTGGCGCAGGTAAATTACAGTCCTGAATATGGTGAGGACAGAACACCTTCATACACCATCTGGAATCTTTCGGCAGACCGTATGTTTACAATAAAAGACTACAGGCTCGTCGTACAGTTGGGAGTTGAAAATATGCTGAATGAATATTACAGTACTTATGCAGATTGGGGAAATATACCAAGGCCGGGCCGTAATATTTTTACTTCAGTAAAGTTTAATTTTTAAAAAACAGAAAACAGTTAATTTATAAAATTTAAAAAAATGAAAAACCTTAAAATATATTTTTTATTATTTGTCGCGGTAACAGCTTTTATTTCATGTGAAAATAACGACAAGGCCGTAGCAAACAATGTTATTCTTGAGTTTGATAACACTTTTAAAGATAAGACGATCATTCTTGGAGACGCGACCTCTTCTTCCGCTACGGTGAATGTTTCGGCTTCAGGACAAGCACACCATTTTTCTGAACTTAAGTATGTGATAAGCAACATTCGCCTGATAAAGACAGACGGTACCGAAGTTCCGTATAACATCAACGACCTGGATAAAGGAGCGGCGGTTATTGACCAGTCCAGACCGGCTTCCCTGCAATATGTGATGCACAATATCCCGGCCGGGAAATACAAACAGGTGAAGTTCGGACTTGGAGTAAAAAAAGAGCTGAACACTTTGGATCAGATGAGGTTTCCTATTTTCTATGCGATTGCTGGAGCAAACGATACCAAGATGATGTGGGAATGGGGAACAGGTTACCGGTTTACAAAGCTCGAAGGTTATTACGATGCTGATCATAAGGAAATGTCGGTACATACCGGAAGCACCGTTCAGGGTGATGAAGGTGATTATATTCAGGGAGTTGATGCTTACCGCGACATTGTTTTGAACCTTACCGTAAATGCAGTAGTTGGTGACAAAGCTCCGAAAATTTCCATAAAGGCTGATTTCGATAAGCTTTTAAGCGGAAAAATCAACACAATTGTCCTTAAATCGGGACAAGGAGCGGAGGATAATGCTACGCCAAACGTCCATACTGCCGTACAGATGATAAAGTTTGTAGACAATCTCGGGGGTAACGGATCAAGCGATCTGACCGGTATGTTTTCCGTTAAGGGAACTGAAAATTGATGGGGAGTAAGGCGAGGATGCTGTTGTTCAAAATGATGAAAAGAGCGGCTGTGTTATCATGGGTGTTTTTATTGATTGCCTGTGAGAAGGACTATGAACCGGTCTTAAGCGATAATGCTTTGGTTAAGCTGGATATCCCGTCCTATTTTCCGTCGTGGAACGGCTATGCTCATGAAAACAAACCTACGGAATACGGTGTGGAGTTGGGAAAAAGGCTGTTCAATGACCGCAGGTTCAGTGCGGATAATAGCATAGCATGTTCCAGTTGTCATATTCAGAATTATGCTTTTGCCGACGATAACGTAAGGGCTGTTGGTATAAAGGGAAGGGAAGGGTTCCGGAATGTCCCTCCTATTCAGAATCTGCTATTTATGAAGTTTTACAACTGGGACGGGAATGTGCTGCAGTTGGAAAAGCAGCCGCTGGTTCCCATCATAACGCATGAAGAGATGGATTCTTCTGTTCTGGAAATCATAAGCAGGATCAAAGATGATGAAGTGTATAAAAGACTGTTCACAAAAGTGTTTGGTGATGCCGCTGTTACGGCTGATAGGATTTACAGGAGTATTGCGCAATATGAATATACCCTGATTTCCGCCGGCAGCAAATACGATAGGGTTAAAAAGAAGGAAGCGGTTTTTACACAGGATGAAGAACGTGGATATGAAGTTTTTCAGATCAAATGTATAAGCTGCCACAATACCGCGCTGTTTACCGATCAGAGTTTCCGAAATATTGGTTTTCCTGTTAATCCCGATCGGAATGAAGCAGGGCGGGCAAGAGTTACCGGACTTCAGGAAGATTATATGAGTTTCCGGGTTCCTTCACTTCGGAATGTGGAATATACGGCACCTTACGGAAGTTTCGGACAATTCGCCACTTTGAAGGACGTACTTGACTATTTTGATGCCGGAGTTCTCGATGCGGCTAATCTTGATCCTGTTTTTAAAAATAACGGAAACAGGATCCCGTTGACGGAGCAGGAAAAAAACGACCTTATTTCCTTTATGAAAACCCTGAGCGACAATAAATTTACAGGAAATTAGGGGTATTTCGGATGGAATGTTAAACGGAGTTTATGGATAAGTCATTGAGAATTCGTATCTTTGTTATTATATTTAATTAAATTATGGAAAACGGTATTTACGCAAAATTCAATACAGATAAAGGAGTAATTGTTGTTAAACTTACTCACGACAAAACACCCGGAACAGTAGGTAACTTTGTAGCTTTAGCAGAAGGAAAGCTTGAAAACAAGGTAAAACCGCAGGGACAGCCTTACTATGACGGACTTAGTTTTCACAGGGTCATTCCTGACTTTATGATTCAGGGAGGATGTCCTTTGGGAACTGGAACAGGTGATGCAGGTTATAAGTTTGACGATGAGTTCCACCCGGAATTGAAACATGATGGTCCTGGAGTTCTTTCTATGGCCAATGCAGGTCCCGGAACCAACGGAAGCCAGTTTTTTATTACACATATTGCAACCCCTTGGTTGGATAACAACCATACAGTATTCGGACATGTAGTGGAAGGACAGGAGGTAGTGGATGCCATTGCCCAGGGTGATAAAATCCAGTCTCTTGAAATTTTGCGTGTTGGAGATGAAGCACAGAAATGGAATGCCGTGGAAGCTTTCAGAACATTTGAAGGAGCAAGAGAGAAACGTGTTGCTGATGAAAAGGCCAAAATGGCTGCCGAATTGGACAAGATTGCCGCTGGATTTGAAAGTACGGAAAGCGGTTTGCGTTATCAGTACATTCAAAAAGGAAGCGGAAAACGCGCCGTTAAAGGAAACAAGGTAGCGGTTCATTATAAAGGACAGCTGGTAAACGGAACGGAATTTGATAATTCCTATAAGCGTAAGCAGCCTATCGAATTTACGGTTGGCGTAGGGCAGGTCATCGAAGGATGGGACGAAGGGATCATGTTGTTAAACGTAGGGGATAAGGCCCGCTTCGTTATTCCGTCTCAGTTAGGTTACGGATCGCGTGGTGCAGGTGGTGTTATTCCTCCGAATGCGACACTCATATTTGATGTGGAACTCGTAGACGTTAAATAGTATAAAAAAACTCCTGCAATTGCAGGAGTTTTTTATTTCCGTTATTTTTGCGGTATGAAGAAAATATATTGGACCTTAAGTGTTTTAACAATGTTTGTAAAAGCTGAAGCCCAGGTTGGGGAAGCTATTCACTGCGGATATGATTTTACGAGCTATATTGTCGTAAAACCACATGAAGACGGAAAGACCCAGACGATCAATGGTTTGAAAATGAGTATCTGTGATGAAAACGGAACAGAGGTCATCAATAAAGATTTTAAGCTAAGCTGGAAGAACAACGACCAACCGCTGCGTTTTATCAGGAACTATAAAATTGATGCAAATAATAAGAAACTTGAGGGGTTTGAACAAGGAAAGTGGTTTTATTATTTTGCAGAAGATCATTACCTGGTGACTGTATCGAATACGTTTCAGGCGGATGCATATTATTTGAAAATTGAGGATGTGGACGGAGAAGAAAACGGAGGTCATTTTAAGACCTTTATGATGCAGCTGGCACCTTATAATATGTATATATTATGTACATCAGAAGAGCGGCAGAAAGCCGTACAGTTCGGAAGAAGGATGAACAAGCCTATTGATGTGGTATTAGATAAACAATAAAAAAGCTGTTCATATGAACAGCTTTTTTATTATTGTAGGTTAGGTACATCTTTAAAATACATTTCTGCAAACGACATGTTTTTGCCGTGTTCAATGCGTTTGTGAAAAACTTCGGGACTTATCTCTGCAGGTTTTGAGAAACCGCAGGCTCCGATAAATTCCCCGAATGCCTTCATGGTATTCTTATGGAAGGTAGCTACACGAACCGATTTGTCGGTAATATCCATTCCTTCAAAAAGCAAAGGATCCTGAGTAGCGATTCCTACAGGACAGTGCCCGCTGTCACATTGTAAAGCCTGAATACATCCCAGGGCAAACATCATCCCGCGTGCGCTGTAACAAGCATCAGCTCCTAAAGCCATCGTCTTAGCCAGGTCGAAAGCAGAAATTACTTTACCTGAAGCAAGTACCTTGATATGTTGACGGATTCCGTACTGTTTTAAGGTTTTATTGGCGAATACCAGAGCATCTATCAATGCCATCCCCATATAATCAATGAATTCAAGCGGAGCAGCTCCTGTTCCTCCTTCAGCACCGTCAATGGTAATGAAATCCGGATAAATACCGCTTTCGCTGATTGCTTTGATAATATCTATGAATTCGTCTTTTCTACCAATACATATTTTAAAACCAACGGGTTTTCCACCGCTTAATTCGCGTAATTTACCAATGAACTGAGCCAGTTCCTTGGCATTGCTGAAAGCAGAATGCGAAGATGGTGAATGAACAGTTGTATGAGGCTTAACATTACGTATTTTGGAAACTTCCACTGTATTTTTTTCCGCAGGCAGCAATCCCCCGTGTCCCGGTTTGGCACCCTGTGAAAGTTTTAGTTCGATCATCTTCACATCCGGATAATGGGCGCGTTCTTTAAACAGGTTTTCGTCAAAGAATCCGTGTTCATCTCTACACCCGAAGTATCCTGTACCGATTTGCCAGATCAGATCTCCTCCTGATCTGTGGTACGGAGAAATTCCTCCCTCTCCTGTATTGTGGGCAAAGCCGCCTAATTTTGCACCTTTATTTAGCGATTCAATAGCTTTTTTGCTCAGAGCTCCATAACTCATGGCACTGATGTTATAGATACTGGCGCTGTAAGGCTGCTTGCATTGTGCGTTACCGATTAACGTTCTGAAGTTAAAATCCGAAATCGATTTCGGATATACGGAATGGGATGCCCATTCATATCCGATACGGTTAGGATCGTCCTGCATACCGAATGAAACGGTCTGTTTCTCGTTTTTGGCACGCTGGTACACAATCGAACGTTCCCTGCGGTTGAAAGGTTTTCCGTCCAATTCTCCTTCCCAGAAGTACTGACGCAATTCCGGACGGATTTCTTCCAGGATATACCTTAAACGCCCGATAATCGGATAGTTTTTACGTATCGTATGTTTTGTTTGGAAAGCATCTTTGAATGCAAGATAAAACAGAAAAAAAGGAGCAATTAAAGTTAGAAAACTCCAGTTATTGAAAAGGACCAGGTATAATGCCGCAATGAGGTATACGATTACAAATGCCCAGATAACTTGCCTAATTACAAAACGATTTAAAAATTTTTGGTGTAACATAGGTTTTTAAAATGCAATAAATTGTTGTTGTTTGATTAATGTTTGATGTTTTGACCCTTATTCTTCTTTAAAAGTTTAAATAAATGACGATATTTAGTAAAAAAAAGGAGTTTTATTTATTTAATCAATAATATTAAACCCTGTTTTTTTTGTTTTTAAAGAAAAATAGTGTCTGCAAAGTTAAGAAAGATTTTGATTTTAAAGACTTTTTTTCCACTTAATATTACATCCAAGACTGGGTTTTTGCTCCGGATTTATTTTGCGGTTATAAACCAGAGCATCAAGGGCATTCCGAAGGTCGGTTCCATTCGATGCAATGCCATTCTGAGGGCGTGAATCGTCAAGTTGTCCCCTGTAAACCAACCGGTTCTGACTGTCAAAAAGATAAAAATCAGGTGTGCAGGCAGCGTCATATTGCCGGGCAGTTTCCTGAGATTCATCATATAGATAAGGGAAACTGAATTTGTTATGAAATGCAAATTCGCTCATCTTATCAGGAGCATCTTCCGGATATTCCGTTACATCGTTACTCGAAATAGCCGCAAAACCGATTCCAAGAACGCGGTAGTCGTTTGAAATGCGTACAACTTCATCAATAACATGTAACACATACGGACAGTGATTGCATAAGAAGACGATAAGCGTTCCCCTGGAGCCTTTTACATCATCAAGGGACTTCCATTCGTTACTGTTTGTATCGGGCAGGAAGAAATCAGGAGCAAGGGTTCCCAATGCAACCATATTGGAAGGAGTGCGTGCCATGTTTGTAGTTTTATGCTAAGATAAAAAAAAGCCAACTAAAAAGTCGGCTTTTGTATATTTAAAGGATGTTAAGGTCTATTAATAGTACACATAACGACGTACTTTGGCAATATGTTTTGCTAAACGGACTACCTGATGGCTGTATCCGTATTCGTTGTCATACCATATGTACAACACGATGTTTTTGCCGTCAGCAGAAACAATCGTAGCGTTAGAATCATAGATAGCCGGAGCTGATGTTCCGATGATATCCGAAGATACCAACTCATTGTTGAGCGAATATTTGATCTGTTCTACCAGTTCTCCTTCTAAAGCATATTTTTTCATAATGCTGTTGATATTCTCAACAGAAGTTTGCTTTCCTACTTCCAGGTTCAATACAACAAGAGATCCGTTTGGAACCGGAACACGGATGGCGTTCGAGGTTAATTTACCCGCCAAACTTGGTAATGCTTTTGCTACCGCTGATCCTGCACCTGTTTCGGTAATCACCATGTTAAGGGCAGCTGCTCTTCCGCGACGGTATTTTTTATGCATATTGTCAACAAGATTCTGGTCGTTTGTATAAGCATGGATGGTTTCTAGGTGGCCTTTTACTACCCCTAGTGTCTCTTCCAGTGCAGCCAGTACCGGAGTGATGGCATTTGTAGTACATGAAGCAGCAGACCAGATGTTGGTGGTATCAATATCGTAATTTTCATGATTTACACCGTAAACGATGTTCGGCACCCCTTTACCAGGAGCTGTAAGTAAAACTTTATCGGCACCCTTTGATTTCAGGTGACGGGACAAAGCTTCTTCGTCTTTAAAAACTCCCGTATTATCAATAATAAGAGCGTTGTTAATACCGTATTGTGTATAATCGATGTCTTCAGGTTGTGCAGCAGAAATCATACGTACGGGTGATCCGTTAATGATGAGGGATTCATTTTCCACATCAATACCTACAGATCCTTCAAAATCCCCATGAATCGAATCTAAACGCAATAATGAAGCACGTTTTTCCAAAGACAAAGCATCGTTTTTATCGCGTGTAACAATTGCTTTTAAACGTAATTGCTGACCTTTTCCTATTTTTGCCATTAATTCACGGGCCAATAGACGACCGATACGTCCAAATCCGTAAAGTACCACATCCTTAGGCTGGATGTCCGCATTGTTTTTTGCATCTTTTAACTTGTCTACAACAAATGATAAAGAATCGTTGTATTTGTTGTCTTCTAAATGGAATTCATACGTTAATTTCCCAATATCAATACGTGCAGGCGGTAGATCAGCTGTCTGAATTGCACGAGCAATTTCTACGGTATCAAAAACGTTGATCGGTTTCTCAACGAATTTAGCAGCATATTCATGTAAATTGATGATATCGCTTACGCTACGGTCTATCAACTGATTTCTGAAAAGTACCAGTTCAATCGATTTATCGTACCATAAATCATTAACAATTTTGATGAACTCTACACAAGCTTTTCTTCTGTCTGCTTGGAAAGCCAGTTCTTTTTCGTATAAATTATTTTCCATTTGGGTTAAATAAATTGTGTTGTGATTTAAAAAGTTGTACAAAAATATTAAAATTTATGATACGGTTGTTATTAATGCAAAAAAAGTAGGTTTTCAAAACCTACTTTACTGTATTATAAGATAAGCCGTATGCGTTCTCCTTTCTGTGTCATGATATCCATACGCAACGGGGTACCGCTGCTTTTTGAAAGAATTTCGTTGGCCTGCTCTGTATCTTCTATGCGTATGCCGTTTATACCCAGAACAACGGAATTAAGAAGCTCGTTTTCATAGGGCTTGAACTTTTCATTCGAAATCCCGTTGATTTTTACCCCGTAATTCAGTCCCAGGTTCTTTTGTTCAGAAGGGGAGAGGTTTTCTATTTCAAAGCCGTTGAACTGCAACTGCGCTATTTCCTTTTTACTGAGTGTCACCAGAAGCTCCAGGTCTTCATTTTTCCTTTTAAGGGATACTTTAACTTTGTCGTTTGGACGTTTTGTGGCAATGATGCTGTTAAGGTCAAGGAAGGAGTTGACCCCTTTGTTGTCGATTTTGTAAATGATGTCTCCTTTTTTTATCCCTGCAGCTTCGGCACCGGAATTTTTCGTGATGTTTTCTACATAGAATCCCTGTTTAAAGTTGAGTCTGTGCTCTGATGCAATCTGGCTGTTTATCTCATAGCCCTGAACACCGAGGATCCCCTGCTGTACCTTGCCGTACTCCATAAGATCCTGAATGATTTTGCGCGCCATATTGGATGGTACGGCAAATGAATAACCTACATAAGAGCCCGTAGCAGAAGAAATCATGGTATTGATCCCGATGAGGTCTCCGGCGCTGTTTACAAGGGCTCCTCCGGAATTCCCCGGATTTACGGCAGCATCGGTCTGGATAAAGGACTGGATGCCGCTGGATGCTAAATTACGAGCTTTAGCCGACACAATTCCGGCTGTTACCGTTGAAGTAAGGTTATAGGGATTTCCCACTGCCAGTACCCAGTCCCCGACACTTATGGCATCTGAATCCGCAAATGCGGCAAATGGTAATTTTTCATCTGCATCTATTTTTAGCAGCGCAATGTCCATTTTGGAATCGGTACCGATTAACCGGGCTTTAAAATTACGGTTGTCGTTCAGGGTAATTTCAAGTTCGCTGGCTCCCTGTATCACGTGGTTATTGGTTACAATGTAACCATCCTCGGAAATGATTACTCCGGACCCTGTTCCTACCTGTGCAAAGGTTTTGTCTCCCTGGTATCCATAGAAATATTCCATAATAGGGTTTCGCGGAGCACTTTTAAACGATACGTTTTTTACGTGTACAACTGTATGGATGGCTTTTTCTGCAGCCAGTTGTAAATTCGGCGCTTCAAGGCTGGTACTGTTTACATTGCGTAACGGCGCACTTGTTGTAAGATTGCCGGAATTTGGATTAAATGTGTTTTCTTCGAAAAGTAGTTTGTATGAACCTAATGTTACCGCACCACTTAACAAAGATGTTAGTAAAATAGTTCCTGTATTTTTCATGTTCTTAAACGATATGTTTTTATTTAACAATAAAGTTAGGTAATGTTTAAATTGTTTAAAAAGGCTTTAACTCATGTTAACACGGATTAACTAAGCTTTAATATTTTGTACATTTGCAATATGGAAACCATACAATTTTATAAATACCAGGGTACGGGAAATGACTTTGTCATGATTGACAACCGTGCAGGATTTTTTCCAAAGAAAAACGTGGAGCTGGTTCGCAGTCTGTGCGACCGCAGGTTTGGAATCGGAGGCGACGGGCTTATTCTTTTGGAACGGGAAGATACGGCTGATTTTAAGATGGTGTATTACAATTCGGACGGGAACGAGAGTACGATGTGTGGAAACGGGGGGCGTTGTATTGTAGCTTTCGCGCATGATCTCGGAGTTATCGGCAGCGAAACCACCTTTTTGGCTGTTGACGGCATGCATCACGCACAAATAGAAAATGGCAGCATATCCTTACAAATGATTGATGTACCTAAATCGTCTGTTTCTGAAAATAAGGACTTCACGTTTTTGTTTACAGGATCACCCCATCATGTGGTGCTGGTTGACGATGTGGAAAAATATGAGGTGTATAAGGAAGGACGCAACATCAGATATAGTGATTTGTATGCTCCTGAAGGAACGAACGTAAACTTTGTGGAGCAGCTCGATGGCGGGCATTTCAGGGTACGTACCTATGAAAGAGGGGTAGAAGACGAAACATTATCCTGTGGAACAGGAGTAACCGCCGTAGCCATTGCTATGAACATGACCGGAAAAACAGATGAGCATCATATTTCGGTGGAGGTACAGGGAGGAAGTCTTACGGTAGCTTTCGAAGAAGATGATGAACGTTTTTTTAACGTTATGCTTATTGGTCCTGCAGAACAGGTTTTTAAAGGTGAAATAACAGTTTAGAGATGTTTTTTAAAGGTGAACATGTTTACCTTCGGGCACTGGAACCGGAGGATCTGACTTTCTTATACGAAATAGAAAACGATACCTCATTATGGGAGGTAAGCCACACACAGACTCCATATTCCAGATGGGTATTAAAGGACTACCTGGCCAACAGCCATCAGGATCTTTATGAAGCCCGCCAACTGCGCCTGGCTATCGTTGAAAATACTACTGAAAGGCTGCTCGGACTCATTGATTTGTTTGATTTTGACCCAAAAAATAACCGGGCCGGAATGGGTATTGTTATTAAAGATGCAGAAACAAGGGGAAGAGGTGCTGGAAGCGAAGCTGTTAAGCTGCTGCTGCAGTATGTTTTTGAACATTTGGACATCCATCAAATTTATGTTAATGTTGCGGTTACAAATGCCGCAAGTATCCAGCTTTTTTCTAAATTTGGCTTCGTTTTAATCGGCGTTAAGAAACAATGGAATAAAGTGGGTACATCCTATGTTGATGAGGCAATGTACCAGTTAATCAAACCTTAAATGAAAGCAAATAAAATCATAAGCTATGTATCGGTGCTGGGTATCGTTGTGGCAATGGGATTTGGATACAGTCTTTACAGAAAAGCATTTACCGCAAATACCAATTTTAAAGAAGATAAAATCTATATAAAGGTGCCTACCGATGCTACTTACGCGCAGGTACAGGACAGTATCAGGAAGTATGTGAAAAACTACGAAGCACTGGAATCTTTGTATTCAAAACTCGGAGAAGCAGGAAATATAGCACCTGGAAGATACTTAATTGAAAACGGAGACAATAACTACCGCATCATTAAATCGCTGCGCAGAAACGTTCCGGTTCAGCTGACTTTTAATAATCAGGAAACAATAGAAAAAACGCTGCAACGTATTGCTTCCCAGACAGAACCCGATCTTGCAGATTTGTACCAGTCGTTTACAGAACCGGCTTTTCTTGAAGAAATGGGAATGACAAAAGAAAATGTGCTGGCATTATGTATACCGAATACTTATGAAGTTTACTGGAACTCTACGCCGTTGAAAATACGGAATGTATTACAAAAGGAATATACGCGTTTCTGGAATGAAGAACGCAAAGCTAAGGCTAAGGCTTTGGGGCTTACACCGGTTCAGGTAGCCAGCCTGGCTGCTATCGTTCAGAAGGAAACGGCCAAAGTTGATGAACGCCCAAAGGTTGCAGGAGCTTACCTGAACCGGCTACACAGGGATATGCTTTTACAGGCCGACCCTACCGTGGTATATGCCAAAAAGGCACTTTCAAATGATTTTGATCAGATCATTAAAAGGGTGTACCTTAAAGATCTGGTGCTTGATCATCCTTACAATACCTATAAATATAAAGGTATTCCCAAAGGGCTTATCGCTATGCCGGATGCTTCTTCTATTGATGCAGTCCTTAATCCTGAAAAGCACAATTACATTTATTTTTGTGCAAGCGTGGAGCGGATGGGATATCACGAATTTGCAAGCACGTTGGAAGAGCATGCGAAAAATCGTGAAAAATACACAGCATGGCTTAACGAACAACAGATACAATAAGGCGGAATTTTATTCCGCTTTTTTTATTCCGGTCTTCAGGAAAATATTCCAAAGGGGATTTAATTAAAAATTGTATATTTGCCCCAATCATTATCAAGAATCCATAATATGGATAGCAACCTGCAACAACAAGCAAGGTGCTGAAATCGATAAGCCGTTTTTCGGAAAAAATGTTGAAACTTCTTCGGTGTTTTTCTGTAAATATGCTTGTCGTATAAATCGTTAAAAATATGACAACAACAGAGCAAAAATCATTAACAGCTTTCGTTCCTTTTTTAATTTTCGTTTCCGTATTTCTAGGTGCGGGTATATATTACGGTGATTTTTATGCAGTACCTTCACCCTTGGCGGCAGTAGTAGGGATTGTTGCGGCATTTATAATGCTCAGGGGAGGGATGAAACAAAAAACGGCCACCTTTCTGGAAGGATGCGGAAATGGAAATATACTTACCATGTGTATTATTTATCTGCTTGCCGGTGCATTTGCAATGGTAGCGAAAAGTATCGGAAGTGTAGATGCAATTGTAAACCTGGGAATCAGTACACTTTCCCCGCAATATTATGCTGCAGGGGTATTTGTTACGGCTTCTTTTCTATCATTGGCTTCCGGAACATCTGTCGGTACTATTGTAGCACTTGGTCCAATTGCTATCGGACTTGCAAATGCCGGTCAATGTGATGTAAACGTTATCGGAGCCGCTTTATTGGGAGGGGCGATGTTTGGAGATAACCTGTCTATTATTTCGGATACTACGATAGCTGCAACCCAGATACTGGGATGTAATATGCGTGATAAATTCCGGAACAACCTGCAGTTTGCGTTGCCCGCAGCTTTTGCAGCATTTCTTATCTATATTTATATAGGTTCCAGAACAGGAAACACAGTTGTTTCCCCACAGGGCATAACCGATTATGCCTCGTTATTTCTTATCGTTCCTTATCTTGCAGTACTTATTCTCGCTTTTCTGGGGATGGATGTTTTTGTGGTTCTCGTCATCGGTATTTTCCTGTGCGGTATTTTTGGAATCATCTATCAGGATCTTGATGTTTTAAGCTTCGGGAAAAGTGTGTACGAAGGGTTTACAAGCATGACCGAAATTTTCCTGCTGTCGCTTTTAACTGGAGGGCTGGCTGCGATGGTAGAAAAAGCAGGAGGAATAAATGCTATTGTTCATATTATAAAAACGAAAATTTCCGGACCCAAATCGGCATTACTTGGAATAGGAGGATTTGTAAGTGCTGTTGATGCTGCTATTGCAAATAATACGATTGCTATTGTTATTGTCGGGAATGTATCTAAACTAATCACTAAAGAATACCAGATCAAATCAAGGGCTACCGCATCAATCCTCGATACATTTTCATGTATTGTACAGGGAATCATCCCTTACGGGGCCCAGGTTCTGATATTGGTTGGATACAGCGGCAATACGATCAGTTATCCCGAGCTCGTTAAGAACAGTTTTTACCTTCTTTTGCTGCTTATCGGAACTTTGCTTTATATTTTCTTTGGCAGGATAAAAGAACAAAATGAGCTGCAATCTGAAGGTGTTTAATAAAAAAACAGCCAGATGGCTGTTTTTTTTATTTTTTAAGATATAAAAATACTTCGATTCCTTCAGGAGCTGGTTGACCACCACTTGAAATCATCTTTATCTTTAAATCAGATGCATTTATAGATTCTATACCTGCTTCAATAGTATAATCATCTTCCGCATCTACGATGGTAACAGTTTTTCCTTTTGATTCATACGTCCAGGTTCCGGGGTAGTTTTCAGCAGCACAGTCAGCTTCAGCATCATGGTATATTTCATCCTTGGTACCGCCGGTTTTCAGATCATAGTAATCGTAATCACAGCTACCGCTTTTAAGATCTTCTGATTCTACAAGTTGCCCGTTTTGATAATATTCTGCCTTTACCATCTTCCATTTACCGACAAGCAGGGTCTTTGTTTCATCCTGTTTTACCGGATCAACTGGTTTGTCGTCATCTCCGCAGCTGATCAAACTTCCTGCAAGGAGTACTCCTAAAATTATTTTTTTCATATAATGTGTGTTAAAACGGTGCAAAGTTAGTTTTAATATGCAATAATCCTAATAAATATTCTTTATTTTCTTTATTCTCTAGAGAATAAGTTAGTACGGTAAATCGTTCCAAGGAAACATTGGCAATTTTAGAGTTTTTATTTCAATGAAAGTATAGCCAATATAGGTCATTAAAAGGAATGATAGCAACGGGAATTACCACTTTGATAGAACATCTGTTTGGCGTGACTGTTTCGTGATTTTAGGTTGTTTAAAAAAATCAAAGTTAATAAAGTCTCTATTTATTATAAATTAACCTCACCGTAAAAGGTTAAGGTCTTTGGTAAAAGATATTCAATTGTAAATTAGGAGAAAAGATTGATGAAGAAATTTTGAATAAAAAAAGAGGCAACTGATAACAGTTGCCTCTTTAAGTGACCTCGACTGGATTCAAACCAGTAACCTTCTGAGCCGTAATCAGATGCGCTATTCAGTTGCGCCACGAGGCCGTTATAAAATTAAAACGGTTGAAAATCAACCGTTTTTCTGTGACGATGGCAGGATTCAAACCTGCAACCTTCTGAGCCGTAATCAGATGCGCTATTCAGTTGCGCCACATCGCCCTTTAAATCCATATTAAGAATTTGTGACCTCGACTGGATTCAAACCAGTAACCTTCTGAGCCGTAATCAGATGCGCTATTCAGTTGCGCCACGAGGCCTTTGTTTTTCAACGATGCAAATATAATGAGTTTTATTTGAATAGTTCAAATAAAAGAATCATTTTTTTGAATGCTTTTTTCAGTCAGGCTGCTAACCTCTTTGTTTCGAGAAGCTTGTGAAATACACTTTCGTTACCTTGTAAGGTTTAAAAACTTAAAATACCTTTGACATTGGTTAACATACGTAACAGATGATCAATTATCTTCTTTTCTGGTGGCAGTCTTCTAATGAACACGGGGTTCATTCTCCCTATGTGTTCCGTTATCTTACCAGGGGACTGTACGGTTTATCAAAAAAGTACCGGAATATAAAACCAAAACCCCATCGACTGGTAATTTCTACAATAGATTATTTTTCATTGACTGCCGTTTACTGTACTAATCCCGCACTGGCAGGGAAAATAGAAATGACGTTTCCACAGGCGAAGGTGAACAGCGTAGGTTTTTATGATATTATGATCTGTGATAATATGGACGAAATCGATTTTTCAGTGTCACATAAGGATACCCTATTCTTAGTTCTGAATCCCCGCAGAGAAGAGGTGAAGACCTGTATGAACAGCGACCGTTTCCGTCTGGTTATTGATTTTTATCATGGTCTGTTCCTCCAGAACCGCACTGAGCAAAGGCGCCAGAATTTCACCTTACGTTATTAATAATACGATTTGTTCATGCGTGCGTCGATGCTTTTTTCACCGGGGCCCGAAAGGAACAGGAAAACAAATCCCAACAGGTACAGGAATCCTAGTTCAGCTTCTCCGAAAATTTCCCATCCGTGCGATCCGACGGCAACAAGCATCGTCACAATAAGAGGGATGAGGGCCCAACGGGTATAGAGTCCGAAAATAAGCAGGATGGAGCATAAGATTTCGGCTACTATGGCCAGGATAAGGGAAACATGGGGACCCAAACCAATAAAGTTAAAAAACTCGGTTTTCAACGTTTCATATCTGATGATTTTCATCCAGCCGTGATTAACAATCATAAGACCTCCAAGGGATACACGCATTAGCAACAGCCCCATACTCAAAAGTTTGGGAGATATTTTTGTGGTATTCAGTTTCATAGCTATTTTATTTTAATGTACAGTTTACGTTTTGTTAACAATACAATGTACTTAATCTTACGTAAACGTACAAGTAGTTTTTTTTAGTGTATATTTGAAGAAAGATTTTTTATGAAAGTATATACAAAAACGGGTGATAAGGGCACAACTGCATTGTTTGGCGGTTCCCGCGTACCTAAATATCATATCAGAATAGAAAGTTACGGTACTGTTGACGAACTAAATTCATATATCGGCCTGATCCGTGATCAGGAAATGAATCAGATTTATAAAGATCAGCTCATCCATATTCAGGATAAGTTGTTTACTTTGGGGGCCATTCTGGCAACAGACCCCGAAAAGGCGATTCTTAAGAATGGTAAGGAACGTTTGAATATTGCCAGAATTTCGGAAGCAGATGTGGCGTATCTGGAAGACGCCATTGATGAAATGGAAAAGGAGCTGCCTCCTATGACACATTTTGTACTGCCCGGTGGCCATACTACTGTGTCATATTGTCATATTGCACGCTGTGTCTGCCGCAGGGCTGAACGTTTAGCGACTCATTTAAATGACATGGAGCCTACAGACGAGATGGTTTTGAAGTATTTGAACAGACTTTCTGACTATTTATTTGTGTTGGCACGGAAGTTGACTTTTGATTTAAAAGCCGATGAGGTAAAATGGATTCCTGAAAAGCAATCGTAAGGAAACTGAAAACGTTCTTTTTTTAAAAAATATTTAATGAAAAAAAAGTTGATTTTTTCATTTTAAAATTTATTTTTGCACATAATTACTAAAATATTTAAAGATGTATTGGACATTAGAGTTAGCGTCGTATTTAAGTGACGCCCCCTGGCCTGCTACAAAAGATGAACTTATAGATTATGCCATTAGAACTGGTGCACCTTTAGAAGTTGTGGAAAATCTTCAGTCAATTGAAGATGAGGGTGAGATCTATGAATCAATGGAAGAAATTTGGCCTGATTATCCTTCAGACGAAGATTATCTTTGGAACGAGGATGAATATTAAATACATACAAAAAAAGTCTCGGTAATTAGGAGACTTTTTTTTGTAATTATATATCACAGAATATTAATTTAAACAAGATATTTATGAGTATCATAAATAGTATATTGAAGGCGTTTGTCGGAGATAAGTCCCAGAAGGACGTCAAGGCAATTCGTCCGATCGTAGATAAAATCAATCAGTACTACGGCTCGTTTGAAAATTTGTCAAATGATGAATTGAGAGCAAAGACCATTTCTTTTAAAGAAAAAATAAAGCAGTCACGCGCAGATCAGGATGCCAAGATCGCATCTTACCGCGAAGAACTGGAAAAAACAACCGATATCGATAAAAGAGAAACAATCTATGCTTCTATCGATACTCTGGAAAAAGAGGCCTATACCTTATCGGAAAAGGCATTACTGGATATCCTGCCTGAAGCTTTTGCGGTGGTAAAGGAAACATCCCGACGCTTCAGTACACAGACTGAGCTTGTTGTAACAGCCACAGAGCAGGACCGTATTTTTGCACAGACCAAAGGTCATGTGCGTATTGAAGGCGACAATGCCATCTGGTCCAACTCATGGGAAGTTGCAGGTAAGATGCTTACCTGGAACATGATCCATTACGATGTACAGATGATCGGTGGAACCGTTATTCATCAGGGTAAAATTGCGGAAATGCAGACAGGGGAAGGTAAAACGCTTGTTTCTACATCTCCAATCTTTCTTAATGCCTTAACAGGTAACGGGGTGCATGTAGTTACCGTGAATGATTATCTTGCAAAACGTGACTGCCAGTGGAATGCTCCTTTGTTTGAGTTTCATGGACTTACGGTGGACTGTATCGACAACCACCAGCCGAATTCAACAGGAAGACGCGATGCTTACCGTGCCGATATCACATACGGAACGAATAACGAATTCGGATTTGACTACCTTCGCGACAACATGGCACATACGCCGGAAGAACTCGTTCAGCGCAAACACAACTTTGCGATAGTCGATGAGGTAGATTCTGTATTGGTCGATGATGCACGTACTCCTTTGATTATTTCAGGTCCGGTTCCTATGGGAGACCGTCATGAGTTCCTGGAATTAAAACCTAAAGTTGATGATCTTGTTGCACAGCAACGCCAGTTGTCAAACGGATTTTTAACAGAGGCGAAACGCCTTATCAAAGCCGGGGATACCAAACAGGGAGGTTTTAACTTATTGAGATCTTACCGTGCTTTTCCTAAAAACAAGGCGTTGATCAAGTTTTTATCAGAAGAGGGGGTAAAACAGATATTACAAAAAACAGAAAATCATTTCATGCAGGATAACAGCCGTGAAATGAAAAAGGTTGATGAAGGATTATTGTTTGTAATCAATGAAAAAAACAACCAGGTAGAATTAACGGATAACGGGATCAAAGCCTTATCTCAAGGAATGGATGAAAACTTCTTTGTGTTGCCGGATATCGGAACCGAGATAGCCAAGATTGAAAAATTACCTGTTACGCCGGAGGAAATGTCTGAGAGAAAAGAACTTCTGTTCCAGGATTTCGGAGTAAAATCAGAGCGTATCCACACCTTAACACAATTGTTGAAGGCTTATGCGTTGTTTGAAAAAGATTCAGAATATGTAGTGGTAGATAACAAGGTCATGATCGTTGATGAACAAACAGGACGTATCATGGACGGACGCCGTTATTCAGACGGATTACACCAGGCCATTGAGGCGAAGGAGAATGTAAAGATCGAAGCTGCTACCCAGACGTTTGCCACCATCACCCTTCAGAACTATTTCCGTATGTACAGCAAGCTTGCCGGTATGACAGGTACTGCCATCACGGAAGCAGGTGAGTTGTGGGAAATTTATAAATTGGATGTAGTGGAAATTCCAACCAACCGCCAGATTGCCCGTCAGGACCGTGAAGATAAGATCTACCGTTCAATCCGTGAAAAATTCAATGCGGTTATTGATGATGTTGTAGAACTCTCGGAAGCAGGTCGTCCGGTACTTATCGGTACTACATCCGTAGAGAATTCGGAATTGTTGAGCCGGATGCTGAAAATGCGTGGAATCAAACACAATGTACTGAATGCTAAACTGCACAAGCAGGAGGCACAGATTGTTGAGGAGGCCGGAAATGCAGGTGTTGTAACTATTGCAACAAACATGGCAGGACGTGGAACGGATATTAAGTTAACACCTGAAGTAAAAGAGGCCGGAGGATTGGCCATTATAGGAACAGAACGCCACGATTCACGTCGTGTAGACCGCCAGTTAAGAGGTCGTGCCGGACGTCAGGGAGACGTAGGTTCTTCGCAGTTCTACGTTTCTTTGGAAGACAACCTGATGCGTTTGTTCGGATCGGAACGTGTTGCAAAAATCATGGACGGTATGGGCTTGAAAGAAGGTGAAGTTATCCAGCATTCATGGATGACGAAGTCAATTGAGCGGGCTCAGAAAAGGGTAGAGGAGAATAACTTTGGAATCCGTAAACGCCTTTTGGAATATGATGATGTAATGAATGCGCAGCGTGAAGTAGTGTACAAACGTCGTCGTCATGCCTTGCACGGGGACCGCCTGAAGGTAGATATCGCCAATATGATGTTCGATTTATGCGATTATCTTGTGGAAGGAAACAAAGTAGGAAATGATTTTAAAAACTTTGAATACGACGTCATCAAGATCTTTGGAATGGAGTCTCCGTTTACGGCTGATGAATTCAACAGAACAAATGACAACGAATTGACAGATAAGCTTTATGAGATTGCCTATAAAAAGTATCTTGCAAAATGCGAAGAAAGCAGTCTGGAAGCGTTTAAGGTGATAAAGAATGTTTATGAAAACGGAGGGTACGAACGTATGGTAGTTCCGTTTACAGACGGTATCAAAACAATTAACGTGGTAACCAACTTAGAGAAGGCTTATGAGAGTGAAGGTAAAACGTTGATCAACGATTTCGAAAAGAACATTACGCTTTCTATTGTCGACGAAGCATGGAAAAAGCATTTGCGTAAGATGGACGAGTTGAAACAATCCGTACAGCTTGCCGTTCACGAACAAAAAGACCCGCTTCTTGTTTATAAGTTCGAAGCGTTCAACCTGTTCAAGGATACGATGCAGAACATCAACAAGGATGTGATTTCGTTCCTTATGAAAGGGGATCTTCCAAAACAGGAAGAACAACAGGAACAACCGGGCATCAGAACAAACGGTTCGTTTACCATATAACACATAAAAAGCTCCAATCTTTAGATTGGAGCTTTTATTTTATAATATCCAGCCTATAGCAGAAAAATAGTTTTATTACTTAAGGGAATTTAAAATAACAAAAAAATACGCTTCCGACTGGAAGCGTATTTTTTTGTTATGTAATTTCTATCAGTGGATAACTGACAATGTATCGGCAGGAACATCCACAATGGGGATGAATGTTTCATTTACCGGTATGATGAATTCCGTAACCCATTCACCTGATTTTTGTGTTGTGAGGATTGAAGTCTTGTAGATGGAAATAGGCTTAAGGTCGGCACGTTGCGTAAGGTTTTTAAGCGTAATTTCCTTTTTAACTTCAGCCCAGGCCTTGTCGCTGTGGATGTAATCACCGGTCAATACGGTTTTATATCCGTAGAATGAAGGAAGTTTCTCGCATACAATATCGCTGCCTTCAGCTGTGCTGAAAAAGTTCTTGATAGGCAAACAAACGGCATAGCGTACATTTCCGGAAAGCATGTTGATGTTTTCAAATACCGTAAAAGGTGATCCGTATGGTTCCAGTTCAAAATTCTTGGCAAAATTATTCATATGTTCCATACTCTGGAAGATTTTGTCGCCCAGGCTTTCAATATTTGATTCTACAACCTGTTTTATATAATATGTTTCCTGAATAACCGTTAAACCTTCATTTTTAATACTGAAGTTCTTTAGGCTTTCCGTAATGTTTTTATTGATGTTTGCCAATCCCTTTTCAAAAACAGGAGCAATGATGCTTTTTGGAGTCCCTTTAAAGAAAATCTGGAATTTTTCGCTGAAGGATAAATTTCCTTTTATATTCCAGTGTACCGTAGTTTTTCCGCCTGTTTCATCAAAATACATCTTGGTATCATAATCGTTTCCGGAAATATGGAGTTTCAGGAAAAGCGTATCATTGGGAATGGATTTGATGATCTGGGCTTCGTTGCCGCTCCAGCTTACCTTTGCACCTTTTCCTTTATAGATAGAATCAAGTTTAAAAGCATCGGCATGATCATTCCACGGATTCCATTCTCCAAATGTCTGAAGGTTATCCACGTAGCGGAACAGGCGCTGGCCGGATATTTCTGTTTTTTGCGACACGTTGAGTTCATAGTCGCTTTTACCTGTTGCAATATAAACGGATAAAAAAACGACTGCCAGTGCAATTATGATGACGATGTATTTGAAGATTTTCATAGGAATTAATTTTTTAAAGTATATTTTATAATGAAAAGGATTCCGATAAAGGATAAAAATGCCAGCAATACCCAAAAACTGCCTTTGTAATAAATGTTATGCATTTTAAAATCTTTGCGGTACATGGCAATCATGGCAACAACAAAAACGATGACAAAAGCCAGTGCAAATATAATTTGACCTTGTGAAAACATGTTGATTTTTATAACAAATATAAGGAAAATAGGTTCATAAAAAAAGGCTTGCACTGCAAGCCTTTCCGATTATAATTTAACCGTCCAGTTAAAAGGATCCTCGGTTATTTTGTTTTGAAGTTTTGTCAGGGCTTCCTTAAGCTGTAAAGCATAAGAATCTTCATCGGCAACATCGGGAAGCTGGTAATATTCGTCTTTGTAAAGAAAGCCTTCTATCTGGTTTACAACTGCAGCTGTTCCGGCACCGAAAATTTCTTTTAAAGAACCGTTTTTAGCAGCTTCTACAATAGTATCAACTTTTACAGGTTCCACTTTGAAATCGTATCCAAGGTGTTCGCCAAGCTGAATAAGACTTTTACGTGTAACACCGTCAAGAATACGCTCAGAAGTCGGGGCTGTATACAGAGTATCGTTGATTCTGAAGAAAACATTCATCGTACCTGCTTCTTCAAGATGTGTGTGGGTGGAGTCAGTCCAGATTACCTGGTTGTACCCGGCTTCCTGTGCCAGTTTAGTAGGGTAGAACTGAGCAGAATAGTTTCCTGCTGCTTTCGCAGCTCCGATTCCTCCGTTAGCCGCACGGCTGTAGAAATCTGCAATCTGTACCTTAATTTTTCCTGAATAGTACGATTTTGCAGGAGATAAAAGAATACAGAACAAAAATTCATTGGAAGGGCTTGCTATAACGCCGCTTTCGGTGGCGATCATAAAAGGACGTATATAAAGTGAATTGCCCACTCCTTTACGAACCCATTCTTTTTCTACTTTGAGTAATTCTTTTAATCCTCCGATAAAACGGGTTTCGTCGATCGCAGGCATTGCCAAACGGATTGCAGACTTGTTGAAGCGTTCAAAATTTTGATCAGGTCTGAACATCCAGATATCATCATTGTCTTGTTTATACGCCTTCATTCCTTCAAAAATAGCCTGCCCGTAGTGGAAAACCCTTGCAGAAGGATCTAAGGTTATCGGAGCATATGGTTTAATCTCAAGATCGCCCCAGACTCCGTTTTTGTATTCACAAACTAACATATGATCTGTAAATTTTCCTCCAAATTTTACATTTTCAAAATCAAAAGTATCTATTTTGGAAGTCGCTACCTTTGTGAATTTTAAATTGTTTAAAATGTCTAAATCCATTTTTTATTATGCTATGTTTTATCGTTATAAGTCGATTGACTTTTACAAATTTAGAAAAAAAAATTCGGTACGAACTATAATTATTGTATAATTTGTAATAAAAGCTATCTTTTACTATTATTATTTTAATCATTCCGAAATGTTTTAAAGATATTGAAATAGAATGCTTTACTGATTATTTCTTCTTTGAATGTGTATATTTGTAGAAAAATAAAAAGAAGATGATGAAAAAAACATTCGTACTCTTAGCTGTAATGGCTTTGATCACAGCGTGTAACAAAAAGGAAAATGCGACAGCCGATAAGGAATTGTCACCTGCAGATAAAGCTACTTATCAGGTATTTGGAGACAGTATTACAAAAGACGGAGCCATTTCAAAAGAAGAAATGCTGGCTAAATATGAAACCATGAAACCTGGTGATACGCTGAACGTTACGTTTAATTCTGAAATTATTTCGACCTGCAAGAAAAAGGGATGCTGGATGACGCTTAAACTGGCAACAGACAAAGAAGCCTTCGTAAAGTTTAAGGATTATGCTTTTTTCGTTCCTAAAGAAGGTGCTGAAAATCATCAAGCAGTAGTTTCTGGGAAAGCTTTTATTGAAGAAACATCTGTAGATCAGCTGAAGCATGAAGCCAAAGATGCTGGAAAAACACAGGAAGAAATCGATAGAATTACGGAACCTTCCAAGAATTACCGTTTTATGGCAGACGGAGTTTTAATTGCTGAGGCCAGATAATGAAGAAGTTTTTAGGATTTGCCCTTATCGTCCTTATCTGGGGATGTAAAGATAAAGCTGAAGATCAAAAGGTCACAACGGCTCCGGCAAAGGAAGGTGCACGTTTTCAGATGTACGAGATGTCTGAAATGGCCTCTTTAATGGAACAGATGTTCGCCTATAATACCCAGTTGAAGGAACGGATTGTAAATAAGGAACCTTTAGGCGAATATCCCGTGGCATTTGACAAGCTGCATACGGCAGTATTAACAGAAGCATCAGATCGTGATGCATTTTTTAATGAGGAAGCCGTTAAGTTCATTGCTGCCCAGAAAATGATCTATTCGGATTCCCTAAATGCGGAAAGCCGTTTTAATGAAATGGTGGGACAATGCCTGGAATGCCATTCAAAAAAATGTGGCGGACCGGTACCCAGGATTAAAAAATTATTAATTCCATAATGAATCGCGAAATTATTATAACAAAAGACGGCTCTTCTTCCTTATTGGTAAAGGACATGGGCGAGACGTTTCATTCCAGGCACGGGGCCGTTCAGGAATCCCGACATGTTTATATTGAAAACGGACTCGCAAAAATTGATAAAGAGGAAATCAGTATTCTGGAATTTGGTTTTGGTACCGGACTTAATGCATTGCTTACCCTGGAATTTGCGGTAGAATGCGATAAAAAAATCCGGTATGAAACAATAGAGGCTTACCCGCTTTCGAGTGAAGAATTCAATAGTCTCAATTACGGTGATTTTGTCAAATCTCCGGTCTCATTAAAGGAAATGCATCTTGCCGATACTGACAAAGTTGTTGAAATTTATAGCGGATTTACCTTGTGGAAGCATTTTAAGAAGATTGAAAGTTTTTCTGCATCCGGAAAATTTGATCTGGTTTATTTTGATGTTTTCGGATATGAATACCAGCCGGAACTATGGTCGGAAGAAATCCTCAGAAAGGCTTATGATGCATTAAATGAGAACGGTATTTTCGTAACGTACGCCTGTAAAAGTATTGTTAACAGAACATTGAAAGAAATAGGATTTAAAGTATTCAAAGCCGCCGGTCCTCCCGGAAAAAGAGAGATGACCGTAGCTGTTAAAATAATGTAAATGTTCTTCTGAATTTCACAGGTGCTTTTTATATTTACATAAAAGCAGCATTATGACAGAGAGTTTAAACCACACGATAAGAATACTGGAAAAAGTAAGTTTTAGTAAAGATTTATTCGTTAAGGAGTTTTCTAAGGCCATTAAGATATTATTACCTTATGAAATAGACCAGTTAAAGGAATGGATCAGGAATTTTACAAAAACGCGGACTGAGTTCAAAGACGTTTTGGCTTTAGTATAAAATAAAGGATGGAGAAGTTTCCATCCTTTATTTTTTTATAATTTTCGGACTTATAATGGCAACATCCTGGAAGGCGATTGCTCCTTTTATAACACCTGTGATTGCAGCACGCAATGCTTCTATTATGTGCAGCTTCAATTCACTTCTGGAGAAAATAAGACTCACTTCGCGTGAAGGTTTTGGATCGCTGAATTCCATAATATTTTTCCGATCATTCTCGTTTAAATTGAGGGTATGAAGGTAGGGAAGGAGGGTAACGCCTAATCCTTCATTAGCTAACCGGATCAATGTTTCAAAACTACCCGAGTTTAATTCAAATTTCCTTCCTGGTTCAAGTTTGGATGCTTTACATAGGTTTAGAATTCCATTGGTAAAACAATGGCCGTCCTGTAAGAGCAGTACGTCGTTGATGTTTAAATCATCCGGAGTAAGTTCCTGGAGGTTCTTTCTGTAGTCCGGAGGAAAATAACCTACGAACGGTTCATAATACAATACGATTTCCTTTAGGTCCGGCTCGTTTAAAGGAGTGGCGGCTATAGCGGCATCTAATTGTCCTTTTCGCAGGCGGTTAATGATTTCATCGGTGGTATATTCCTCAATAATAAGGTTTATTTTAGGATACTTTTTTATAAAGGTATTTAGGAACATGGGCAGGAGGGTCGGCATAATGGTGGGGATGATCCCTATTTTGAAATCCCCTCCGATAAAGCCTTTTTGCTGTTCTACAATATCTTTGATACGTTCTGCTTCATTAACGATACTTTTGGCCTGCTGAACTATTTTTTTTCCAACCTCAGTCAGTTGAATGGGCTTTTTGTTGCGGTCGAAAATTTTAACTTCGAGCTCTTCCTCAAGTTTTTGAATCTGCATGCTCAGCGTCGGCTGGGTAACAAAACATTTTTCTGCCGCTAATGTAAAATTCTGATACTCGGCAACTGCTAAAATATAATGTAATTGCGTAATAGTCATTTCAAAAGTTTTAAACTATCGTACGATTAGTACGATCGATTGTATTTATACAAATATCAGTCTTTTATTCGTAAATTTGATAGTGAATTTTAAAATTAGTCATTATGAATATTTTAGGTTTACCGGTTAAAGAAACAAAAGAGCATATTGAACTGCTCAATGTATTGTTGGCAAATTTTCAGGTATATTATCAGAATTTAAGAGGCTTACACTGGAATATAAGAGGTAAAAGATTTTTTGAACTCCATGTAAAATTTGAAGAGTTGTACAATCAGGCGCAATTGCGGATTGATGAAATAGCAGAACGTGTATTAACACTTGGAGGAACACCGTTGCATACGTTCGATGATTATATAAAGTACAATAAACTGCAGGTAGGTAAAAACATTATCCACGATGAAAATGCCGTAGAACTTATTATCAAATCATTATCAGCCTTATTAGTAATAGAACGTGAAATTCTTGAAAGATCAGGTGCGGCTAATGATGAAGGAACCAATTCTATGATGAGCGATCTCATAACGGAACAGGAAAAAGACATCTGGATGATGCAGGCTTTTCTGGGATAATATTTGGAGGACTTTTATCTGATTGTGATAAAAAATAAAAGAGCTTGTTTAAAACAAGCTCTTTTTTTATGGTTGATTATTTTTTGACCACCTTAACAAACTGACTGTTGTCTTTTGTTTTGATGTTCAGCATATAGGTTCCTGCACTAAGCGCACTGAAATCCAGCTGAACTTCCGGTTTGTCGAAATTACGCGTCGTCACCAGGCGTCCGTTCAAATCGAACACTTCCACCTTGGTTATTACCTCGCTGTAGCGAACGGTAAGCACATCGTTCACTGGGTTCGGATAGTATTTCAACTTGCTTAAGTCGAAATCGTTCATTCCCAGTTTCACGATTATCTGAATAGCCGTAGGGTCGCTCGCACATCCGTTTGCCCCGATGATCACGGCATAGTAGGTC
>Ga0153917_1000150_pt1 | contig 65803 bp, 65 predicted proteins | sample TSFL001MetaG_FD_104695 | JGI IMG/M metagenome (GOLD analysis project Ga0153917, IMG submission 104695) | Attine ant fungus gardens microbial communities from Florida, USA - TSFL001 MetaG | ecosystem: Host-associated > Fungi > Mycelium > Unclassified | place: USA: Florida, Paynes Creek Historic...
GCCGCGTCTGGCACCTGACGCGTTTTTCATCTTCAGATTCAGGAATACTCCGATCCATGGGCAAATCGCTGGTCATTGTGGAATCCCCGGCCAAGGCCAAGACCATCAACAAGTACCTGGGCAGCCAGTACGTGGTGAAGTCGAGTATCGGCCATATCCGAGACCTCCCCACCAGCGGTTCGGCCAGCGCCAGCAAGGAACCGGCTGCCAAGCGTGGCAAGACCGTGTCCGAGGCGCCTGCGCTGTCGCCGAAGGAAAAGGCCCGTCGCCAGCTGGTCGCCCGCATGGGCGTCGACCCGGAAGCCGGCTGGAAGGCCAAGTACGAAATCCTGCCAGGCAAGGAAAAGGTCATCGACGAACTGCGTCGCCTGGCCAAGGATGCCGACACCATCTATCTCGCAACCGACTTGGACCGCGAAGGGGAAGCCATTGCCTGGCACCTGCGCGAAGCCATTGGTGGCGATGACAGCCGCTACAAGCGCGTGGTGTTCAACGAGATCACCAAGAAGGCCATTCAGGAGGCCTTCTCCCAGCCGGGCGAGCTGGACATCGACCGGGTCAACGCCCAGCAGGCGCGCCGCTTCCTCGACCGCGTGGTCGGCTACATGGTTTCGCCGCTGCTGTGGGCCAAGATCGCACGCGGCCTGTCCGCGGGGCGTGTGCAGTCGGTGGCCGTGAAGCTGGTGGTGGAGCGTGAACGCGAAATCCGCGCGTTCAATCCTGAAGAATACTGGGAAGTCCACGCCGACCTGGGGACCGCCAAGAACGCCAAGGTGCGTTTCGAAGTGGCGCGCGAGAAGGGCGAAGCCTTCAAGCCGTTGAACGAAGCTCAGGCCATGGCGGCCCTGGAGAAGCTCAAGGCCTCCAGCTACAGCGTGGCCAAGCGTGAAGACCGCCCGACCAGCAGCAAGCCGTCGGCGCCGTTCATCACCTCGACCCTGCAACAGGCAGCGAGCAACCGCCTGGGCTTTGGCGTGAAGAAAACCATGATGATGGCCCAGCGTCTCTACGAGGCAGGCTACATCACCTATATGCGTACCGACTCGACCAACCTGTCGGTCGATGCCCTGGACATGGCGCGCAGCTACATCGAGCGCGAGTTCGGCAAGCAGTACCTGCCGGAGAAGCCAGTGGTGTATGGCAGCAAAGAGGGCGCCCAGGAGGCGCACGAGGCGATTCGCCCCTCTGACGTCAACACCCATCCGACCAAGCTCAGCGGCATGGAGCGTGACGCTGAGCGCCTGTACGAGCTGATCTGGCGCCAGTTCCTGGCCTGTCAGATGCCGCCGGCGCAGTATCTGTCCACCAGCGTCACGGTCAATGCCGGTGACTTCGAGCTGCGTGCCAAGGGGCGCATCCTCAAGTTCGACGGTTACACCCGTGTACTGCCGCAGCAGAGCAAGCCGGGCGAAGACGACGTGCTGCCAGAAATGGGCCAGGGCGAGTCGCTCAAGCTGATCCAGCTCGATCCGAGCCAGCACTTCACCAAGCCGCCGGCGCGCTACACCGAAGCCAGTCTGGTCAAGGAAATGGAAAAGCGCGGTATCGGTCGCCCGTCGACCTACGCGGCGATCATTTCCACCATCCAGGATCGTGGCTATGTAACGCTGCACAACCGCCGCTTCTATTCCGAGAAGATGGGCGACATCGTCACCGAGCGCCTGTCGGAGAGCTTCTCCAACCTGATGGACTACGGTTTCACCGCCGGCATGGAGGAGAACCTCGACGACGTTGCTCAGGGCGAGCGCGACTGGAAGAGCGTTCTGGATGAGTTCTATGGCGACTTCAGCAGGAAGCTGCTGACCGCCGAATCCGCCGAGAACGGCATGCGTGCCAACCAGCCGACCCTCACCAACATTCCGTGCAGGGAATGCGGTCGGCCAATGATGATCCGTACCGCGTCCACTGGCGTGTTCCTGGGGTGCTCGGGTTACAGCCTGCCGCCCAAGGAGCGTTGCAAGGCCACCGTGAACCTGGTGCCGGGCGATGAAATCGCCGCCGACGATGAAGGTGAGTCCGAATCCCTGGTCCTGCGCGGCAAGCATCGTTGCCCGATCTGCGCCACGGCGATGGACGCCTATCTGCTGGACGAGAAGCACAAGCTGCACATCTGTGGCAACAACCCGGACTGTGCGGGTTACGAGATCGAGCAAGGCAGCTATCGCATCAAGGGCTACGAAGGGCCGAGCCTGGAGTGCGACAAGTGCGGTAGCGAGATGCAGCTCAAGACCGGCCGTTTCGGCAAGTTCTTCGGATGCACCAACCCGGCCTGCAAGAATACCCGCAAGCTGCTCAAGAGCGGCGAGGCGGCACCACCGAAAATGGACAAGGTGGACATGCCGGAGCTCAAGTGCGAGAAGGTCGATGACACCTATGTGCTGCGCGATGGTGCCTCGGGGCTGTTCCTGGCTGCCAGCCAGTTCCCGAAGAACCGCGAGACCCGTGCGCCGTTGGTGCTCGAGATCGTTCCGCACAAGCACGAGATCGATCCGAAGTACCACTTCCTCTGCGATGCCCCGCAGAAGGATCCGGAAGGCCGTCCGGCGGTGATCCGCTACAGCCGCAAGACCAAGGAGCAGTACGTGCAGTCCGAGGTTGACGGCAAGCCGACTGGCTGGAAGGCATTCTTCGACGGCAACGTCTGGAAGGTTGAAGACAAGCGCTGATCGGTAGGCGCTGAAAGGGGCCGCTTCACGCCCCATCGCGGGCAAGCCCGCTCCCACAGGCACTGCGTTGTCCTCAATCAGGGCGCCGGGCTTGTGGGGCGGTCTTGGCCCGCGATGGGGCGTGAAGCGGCCCTTGTCTTTTGCGACATTCAGCTTGCGGCAGGGCAGGGCAATCCCTGAAACTGGCTTATCGCCTTGCAGCCTCAGGGAGGCCACTCGAGATGGCCCAGGAACTCTACACCCGCACCAACCAGAAACTGTTCTTCGCCGGGCTTGCCCTGGAGTCCATGGCCAAGGCTGAAGGCAGCCAGGCGATGAATGCCCAGGGGCTGATCCAGGCGGAGCGTGAGTCGGCGCTGTTTCACTTGTATGGCGCTTTGCTGGGGCTGTGCCATGAGATAGCGGGCTTCTACCGTTTACCTCAGGCAGCGGCGCCGCAGGTGGAGCTGTTGCTTACCGACAAGGCGCTGGACGGTATCGCCATTCCCGAAGTGGCCGAGATGCTTGAGTTGGTGCGTCAACCAGAAACCTGGCTTGCGCAATTGCTCCGAGCTTATGCCGATTTGTTCCGACCGCCGGTCGCGAAAAAAGCCCCGAAAACCGACGTAACCCAGCCATTGATTCAAGCCGTCAATCTGGACGAGCCCGAGCAACCAGCGCTTTCCCGGGAGGAGCTGGAAAGCTGGCGACGAAATCTCAAGGACCTGGTTCGACGCTTCCGTGACGCGTTGAGTGAGTGCTGACAGCGCTGGTGGCTGGTACAATGCTGGCCTTTCGTGAAAAGCAGGCCCTATATGTCAACGTCCTTTCTAGAAATTGTCGAGTTGCCTGATGGCCGGATTGAGCTGCGCCGTGCCGAGGACGAGGGTTCTTTGGTGACCCTGGATTTCTCCGAGGACGCAAAAGCGTTCCTGCAGGGCCAGCATGTCGAAGTGGCCAAGGCCATGTTGAGTGTGGGTGTGCAGATGGCTGGTCGCCTGGTTGAGGGCGATTTTGAGCGTGACGAAGGGCCGCGCGTTCTGCATTGAGCATTGCGCTTCCCGATTCAGGGATAGATGAATACAGGCAAAGCCTGAACATCAGCCAAGGCGGATGTTCAGGCTTTGTGCGTTTCCGGTGTTGGCAGCGCGCACCAACTGCTGGCGTACGCTGGCATTGACGTTGCCCAGCCAGCTGACGACGGTGTGGCTGTGGCCAAGTCGCAGTGCCTCGCAGGCCAACTGCAAGGCGCTCTGGTTGGCGCCCGGCTGCAACAGCAGGATGCGTTCTCGATTGAGGCCGGCATCGCGCAGCCAGGCTTGGGTCAGGCTGACGGGGGGGGCGATGAGGGTCAGCCAGCGGGTTTCGTCCTCTTCGCTCAGTTCGCGCAGGACCGGGGCCAGCAGGCTCTGGCAGTGGCCAGGGGCGCCGCGTAGGGACAGTTCGCTGAACAGTTCGGGCTGCGCGCCTTTGCGAGGCTGTTCCGCGGTGGTGTCCCGGGGTTTCAGGCCAGGCAGTGCCGGTTGGGCCAGGAATGCCTCGAACAGAGGCAACTGGGCTTGCTGGGGTGCGTGGATGAACTGTTGCATGACGCCTCCTGGATCAGCGGCGAATGACGCCGACGCTCAAGCCCTCGATCACCAGCTCCTGTTCTTTCAGGTCGACTTCGATGGGGGCGAATTCGGGGTTCTCGGCGATCAGCCAGACCTTGCTGCCTTCACGCTTGAAGCGCTTGACAGTCACTTCGTCACCGATGCGGGCGACGACGATCTGGCCATTGCGGGCTTCCCGGCAGGTGTGGACCGCCAGCAGGTCGCCGTCGAAGATGCCGATGTCCTTCATGCTCGTGCCGTGTACACGCAGCAGATAGTCCGCGCGGGGGTGGAAGAAGGCCGGGTTGATGTTGCAGGATTCCTCGATGTGTTGTTCGGCGAGGATCGGTGCACCGGCGGCGACCCGACCGATGATCGGCAGGCCGCTGTCTTCGGGCTTGGTTTCGAGGCCCGGGATGCGGATGCCGCGCGAGGCGCCTGGAGTCATCTCGATTGCGCCCTTGCGAGCGAGCGCCTTGAGGTGTTCCTCGGCGGCATTGGGGGACTTGAACCCCAGCTCCTGAGCGATTTCCGCGCGGGTCGGCGGAAAGCCGTTGTCTTCCAGGCAGCGTTTGATGAAAGCCAGGATCTCGGCTTGGCGTGGCGTCAGTTTAAGCATGGCAAGCGCTCTGTCTTTTTATACAGTGACTGGAATTATATACAGTAGGTGGTGGGCTGCAAGCCATACGCTTGAAGAAAAAGCCGACGCGGCGCTGAGAGTACCGATGAAGCCGGCAGTTGGCGCAGTTCACGGGGTGATGTGACTTGTCGCTTGCAGCTTGGGTCCGTGGGCTTTTAAATGGCGACCCACGAGTCACGTAGCCTTGACAGATGAAAGGCTGAAACGTATGTTTCAAACAACTGTTTGTCAGGCGGAGTAGTCATGGCCCAATCGGAAACCGTTGAACGCATTCTCGATGCTGCGGAGCAGCTGTTTGCGGAGAGGGGGTTCGCGGAAACATCGTTGCGGCTGATCACCAGCAAGGCCGGCGTCAATCTGGCAGCGGTGAACTACCATTTCGGTTCCAAGAAGGCCCTGATCCAGGCGGTTTTCTCGCGCTTCCTCGGACCGTTCTGCTCCAGTCTCGAGCGGGAGCTGGACCGTCGCCAGGCGCGACCCGAGCAAAAGCCGACCCTCGAGGAACTGCTCGAGATGCTCGTCGAGCAGGCCCTGGCTGTCCAGCCTCGCAGCAACAACGACCTGTCGATCTTCATGCGTCTGCTCGGTCTTGCCTTCAGCGAGAGCCAGGGTCACCTGCGCCGTTATCTGGAAGACATGTACGGCAAGGTGTTCCGTCGTTACATGCTGCTGGTCAACGAGGCGGCGCCACGTATCCCGCCGCTGGAGCTGTTCTGGCGCGTGCACTTCATGCTCGGCGCCGCAGCGTTCAGCATGTCCGGCATCAAGGCGCTGCGAGCCATCGCCGAAACCGACTTTGGCATCAACACCTCCATCGAGCAGGTGATGCGCCTGATGGTGCCATTCCTGGCCGCTGGCATGCGTGCCGACAGTGGTATCACCGACCCGGCCATGGCCACGGCTCAACTGCGTCCGCGCAGCAAGAGCGGCACTGCGCAATCGCCAGTCAAGGCCTGACGCTGTGCGGTAAGGGGCGCTTGGGCTAAGCTAGCGCCCATGCCTGACCTCGACTTCCTGCATATCTCCCTCGCCGACCAGTGCCTCTATGGGTTCGCCCGTGGCGAGCTGCGCGTGCGCCTGGCGGTGTCCACGGCGTGCAAAGGAGCGGGGGAGCTCAATGGCTCGGGTTGTACGCCGCGAGGCCTTCACCAGGTCCGCGCCAAGATCGGTGCAGGTCTGCCACAAGGCGCTGTATTGAGCAGCCGGCGCTGGACTGGCGAGGTCTGGTCCCCGGCGTTGCATGAGCGTTATCCCGGCCGTGACTGGATCCTGACCCGCATCCTCTGGCTCAGCGGTCGTGAGCCTGGGGTCAACCGGCTGGGTCGGGTCGACACCTTCCGCCGCTACATCTATCTGCACGGTACGCCGGACACTGAACCTATGGGCATACCGCTGTCCCATGGTTGCATACGTCTGAGAAACAGCGACCTGATGGCGCTGTTCGACCGAGTACCAGAACATTGCGCGGTGCGGATCGATCAATCCGCCTGCCCGCACTGGGGCACCCTGCCTCTCCCATGAAGGAATCCAATATGACTGCCTGCCTGCAAGGCTCCCTGATGGTGGATATCGCCGGTAAATGGCTGACCGCCGAGGACCGCCATCTCCTGCGCCAGCCCGAGGTGGCCGGCCTGATCATCTTTGCCCGCAACATCGACAGCCCACGCCAGGTGCGTGAACTGTGCGCCTCCATCCGTGCCGTGCGTCCCGATCTGATCCTGGCGGTCGACCAGGAAGGCGGGCGGGTCCAGCGTCTGCGTCAGGGGTTCGTGCGTCTGCCGGCCATGCGCGCGATCGCCGACAATGAAAACGCCGAGTACCTGGCCGAACAGTGTGGCTGGCTGATGGCGGCCGAAGTACTGGCAGTGGGCCTGGACCTGAGCTTCGCTCCGGTGCTCGACCTGGATCACCAGCGTAGCGCGGTGGTCGGCAGCCGTGCTTTCGAGGGCGATCCGGCGCGAGCCACGCAACTGGCGGGTGCGTTCATCCGTGGCATGAATGCGGCTGGCATGGCCGCGTGCGGCAAGCACTTCCCTGGACACGGCTGGGCGCAAGCCGACTCCCACGTGGCCGTCCCCACGGATGAGCGCAGCCTTGAGCAATTGCGCCAGGCGGACCTGGTGCCCTTCACGCGCCTGAGCGGCCAACTGGCGGCTGTGATGCCGGCGCATGTCATCTATCCGCAGATCGACAATCAGCCGGCCGGATTCTCGCGCCGTTGGCTGCAGGACATCCTGCGTGGCGAGCTGGGCTTTGAAGGAGTGATTTTCAGCGACGACCTGTCCATGGCCGGCGCCCATGTGGTGGGTGATGCCGCAAACCGCATCGAGGCGGCATTGAGCGCAGGTTGCGACATGGGATTGGTGTGCAACGACCGGGCGGCGGCGGAACTGGCGCTGAGTGCGGCCCAGCGCCTGAAGGTCAAACCGTCGCCACGCATCGCGAAGATGCGTGGGCGGGGGTTCGCACGTACCGATTACCGTCAGCAGCCGCGCTGGCTGGAAGCGCTGGGTGCCCTGAGGGAGGCGCAACTGGTCGATTGAGGTTATGGGGCCGCATGGCGGCCCCAGGTCCACTGCTGTCGGGTTCAGCGACCGCGCTTGCCCGGCAGCGGCGCGAACAGTGCCTCGATCTCTTCATCGCCCAGGCGCCATTGCCCGGCTGACCCGCCATCGAGCAGACCGGCCGCCAGGGCTGCCTTCTCCTGCTGCAATTGCTGGATCTTCTCTTCCACCGTCCCGCGGGTAATCAGCTTGAACACGAACACCGGCTTGTCCTGGCCAATGCGATAGGCGCGGTCGGTGGCCTGGTTTTCGCTTGCTGGGTTCCACCACGGGTCATAATGGATCACCGTGTCGGCCGCAGTCAGATTCAGGCCGGTGCCGCCTGCCTTGAGACTGATCAGGAACACCTCGCTCTCGCCGTTCTGGAACTGGCGCACCGGCGTGCGTCGGTCGCGGGTATCACCGGTCAGCAGGCTGTAGCGGATGTTGCGCTTGCCAAGTTCGGTCTCGATCAGGGCGAGCATCGACGTGAACTGGGAGAACAACAGTACGCGTCGCCCCTCGCTGAGCAATTCGTCGAGCATCTCCATCAGGCTGCCGAGCTTGCCCTTGTCGGCCAGGTTGCCTTTGGCCTCCACGCCCTTGACCAATCGCAGGTCGCAGCACACCTGGCGCAGCTTGAGCAAGGCATCGAGGATGACGATCTGGCTGCGTGACGCGCCATTGCGGGCGATCTCGTCACGGACTTTCTTGTCCATCGCCACCCGCACGGCTTCGTAGGTGTCGCGCTGGGCATCGCTGAGCTCGACCCAGTGGATCATCTCGGTCTTGGCCGGCAGCTCGGTAGCCACCTGCTCCTTGGTGCGGCGCAGCAGGAACGGGCGGATGCGGCTGGCCAGGTGCGCCATGCGCTCGACATCGCCGTGGCGTTCGATCGGGGTTCGGTAATCCTGGTTGAAGCGCTTGAGGTCGCCCAGCCAGCCCGGCATGAGGAAATGGAAGAGCGACCACAGCTCGCCCAGGTTGTTTTCCATGGGCGTGCCGGTCAGGCACAGGGGTTGGCCGGCCTGCAGTTCGCAGACCGCCTGGGCCGCTTTGCTGGTGCTGCTCTTGATGTTCTGCGCCTCGTCGAGGATCAGCAGGCTCCAGTGCAGTGCGCGCAGGTGTTCCAGGTCGCGCGGGACCAAGGCGTAGGTGGTCAGGATCAGGTCGTATTCTTGTAGCGAGCTGAAATGCTTGCTGCGGCCTGGGCCATGCAGTGCCAGCACGCGCAGGTCGGGGGCAAAGCGCTGGGCCTCATCGAGCCAGTTGGGTACGAGGCTTGTGGGCATGACGGCCAGGGCGGGCTGTGCGAGGCGTCCGCTTTCTTTTTCAAGGAGCAGGTGGGCGAGGGTCTGCAGGGTTTTACCCAGTCCCATGTCGTCGCCCAGGACGCCGCCGGTGCCCATTTCGCGCAGGGCCTGAAGCCAGTTCAAGCCTTGCTGCTGGTAGGGGCGCAAGGTGGCCTGCAACCCCTTGGGCGGTTCGACCTGCAAGTCGCGGGCGTCGCGCAGGCGCCGGCCCAGGTCGCGCAGGTGCTCGCCGCCTTCCCAGTGCAGGGGCAGGTGCTCGATGTCGTTCAGGCGTGCTGCATCGGCACGTTCCAGGCGCAGGGACGGGCCGACGGTATCTTCGTGCAGGTACAGCTCGCCGAGGGTGCCCATCACCGCCTTGATGCGGCCGTAGGGCAGGGCGACACGCAAGGCGGGGCTGTCCTGGCGACCGCGGTTCAGGTCGATCAGCAAGTGTTCGTCGTCGCTGCGGCGGGCCAGCTCGCTGGGGCGCAGCAGTTCGGGGCTGCTGCGCAGCAATTGCAGCACGATCGGCAGCAGGCTGTGGCGCTGGCCATCGACCACGATACCCAGTTCGAGATCGAACCATTCATGGCCTGGCGCTTCGTCGACGGTGGCGTACCAGTCGTCCACCTCTTGCAGGTCGAAGGCGAAGTCTCGGGGAATGTCGATTTCCCAACCGGCCTTGCGCAGTCTCGGCAAGCCTTCGCGAGCAAAGTGCAGCCAGGCCTCATCGTCAGGGAGCTGAAGCATCTCGCCGGCGCTGTCGGGCAGGGCCTTGCTCTGCCGGGTGGCGGGTTTGAAACCCAGGTCGCGCAGGGTCTTGCGCCAGACTTGCTCGGTCTGGGGGTGACGACGGATGCGCTGGCTGGTTTCGCCTGCCAGGCGGCTCAGGGGTTTTTCGTCGCTGCCGCTGGTCAGCAGGCCATCATAGTTGAACGCCAGTGCGGCGCGGTGCTGCATCTGGCGCTGCATCCGGCCGGTCTTGGGCATGTAGGCGCTGAATTCCAGGCTGCCAAGGGTCAGGTGCGGGCGTGGCTGGATGTCGTCGCGCTCTTCGCTGCGCACATGGGTGGGGGTCGGGACTTGGCGGTTCAAGGCGCTCAGGCGGTGACTCAAGGGGATGACCAGGTGCTCGGGTACGGTTGGCGCGCGCGCCAACTGGCTGGCGATGAAGGGGTCCAGGTCATGCAGCAGCCTGCCGGCTTGCCTGGTTTGCGGGTTCACGTAATACAGCGGATCGAGCGGCAGGGCCTGGAGCGCTGCGTCGCCGTCGTGGTACCAGATGCCGCGGTAGGCGCCGTCGTCCTGGCGCACCCAGCGGAACTCGGCACTCTGCTCCGGGCCTGGGGTCAGGGGGTCCTGCTGGTTCTCGAACAGCAGGCGGCCACTCGCCAGGGCATACTCGAGCAGTTCGGCGCCTTTCTTGCCCTCCAGGCGTGCCGCGGATGACACGTTGCTGTTCTGGGCGCTGATCAGGCGCAGCAGCCGGGCATCTGCTTCTGTCACATAACGTGGGGTGTAGTAGATCATTTCCTGCAGGGAAGTGATCCTGCCCAGCTTCAACCTGCCATCGCTCTGGCGCGTGCCTTTCATGGCCTCCAGCTGGCAGTGCGCGTGGTCCAGGCTGATCTGGTAGTAGATGGCCGGCCCTTTGTGCGACGGACTCGGTTTTGTTGCCGGTTCCTCGGGGGTCTCCAGCGCCTTGACCCACTGGCTCAGCTCAGGTGGCAGCAATAGCTCGCCGCTGGCGCAGAGCTGGCCGTCGATGGCGGTCTGTAAATGGAAAAGCGTTGCGGCGCAATGCTTGCAGTTGATGCCGACGGGGCAGGTGCAGCGCCCCAGGACACGCAATCTGCCACCATTCGGCACCAGGTTGATCTTCTGGCTGTAGCGCTGGCCTGCGGAGCCCTGACAGGCGGCGTCGATTGTTCTGTCATGGACCGAGAGAATTCTCGCCTTGCCCTGTGCGGCATAGTCCTGGCCGCGGGCCAGCGCGCCGGTGTCGAAATCCGACGTCCAGCTCTCATCGGCCTGCAACAGGTGCCGCACATCGCTCTCGCTCACCTCACTGCTCCATCATCTCCGGATCCATCACCGGAATCTTGCGCATGCCGGCCGGCATGACCTTCAGCAGCAATGCCAGGTGTCCGCCGTCGAGGAAGGTCAACTGGTTGCCTTTCATGTTGCTGTTGCTCTGCTTGAACTGCTCGCTGCGCAGCACCGCGCCGTTACCGTCGAGCTGGTTGACCCAGAAGTTGGCCTGCACGGCGATGAAACGGCCATCGGCGATGCTCAGGTTGCCCTCGATGGGGAAGTGGCCGAACTGCTCCTGGCCTGCGCCCAGGGCAATGCGGCTCGGCTCGCTGCCGACCTGCTGCTGCCAGGCCTTGTGCATCAGCACGGTGTAGTCGGCGGTGGCCTGCAGGCGGGTGACTTCGTCTTCCAGCGCCAAGGGGCGCTCGTCGCCCTTGACCAGGCGTGGGGCGCCGGCGCTCCAGTCTTCGGGGGCGAACGGGCTGGTTACCGCGGGTACGGCGTTCTGCCGCACCAGGATCATTTCCACCTGATACAACCCTTCGGCGAAGGCGGCCGGCGCAAACAGCGTCAGCATCAAGGTCAGGCAACGAATGGCACGCATGGATCTTCCTTAGGCAGGCTGTGGGGTCAGGCGCTCGAACAGCGCCTCCAGGGTGTTGAAACGTTCTTCGGGGCGCTCCATCGGCACGAGGAAGCGGAACTGCGTGGCGCCCTCGAACTTGTAGCGCTTGGGCTGGCCCTGGATCAGCTTGATCAGGGTCAGCGGGTCGACCGGGGTCTGGGCTTCGAACTCCAGCTTGCCGCCATTGGGGCCGGCGTCGACTTTCTTGATGCCGAGCTTTTCCGCCTGCAGCTTGAGCAGGGTCAGGCGGATCAGGTTCTTGGTGGGCTCAGGCAGCAGGCCGAAGCGGTCGATCATCTCCACTTGCAGGTCCTTGAGGCCGTCTTCGTCGGCGGCCGAGGCGATGCGCTTGTAGAGGATCAGGCGGGCATGGACATCCGGCAGGTAGTCCTCGGGAATCAGCGCCGGCAGACGCAGGTTGATCTCCGGACCGCCACCGAGCGGTTGCTCGAGGTTCGGCTGGGTACCCTTGCGGATGGCCTTGACGGCGCGCTCGAGCATTTCCATGTACAGGGTGAAGCCCACGGCCTGGATCTGCCCGCTCTGGCCTTCGCCCAGCAGTTCGCCAGCGCCGCGGATCTCCAGGTCGTTGGTGGCCAGCACGAATCCGGCGCCCAGGTCCTGGGTGTTGGCGATGGCCTCGAGGCGCTTCTCGGCATCGGCGCTGATCTGCTGGCGGGGAGGGGTCAGCAGGTAGGCATAGGCCTGGTGGTGGCTGCGACCGACCCGGCCGCGCAACTGGTGCAGCTGGGCCAGGCCGAACTTGTCGGCGCGCTCGATGACGATGGTGTTGGCGCTGGGTACGTCGATACCGGTCTCGATGATGGTCGAGGCCACCAGCACGTTGAAGCGCTTGTGGTAGAAGTCGCTCATCACCTGTTCCAGCTCGCGTTCGCGCATCTGCCCATGGCCGATGCCGATACGTGCTTCAGGCACCAGCTCGGCCAGTTCGGCAGCGCATTTTTCGATGCTCTTGACGTCGTTGTGCAGGTAGTACACCTGGCCGCCACGCAGGAGTTCGCGCAGCAGCGCCTCCTTGACCGTGCTCTTGTTCTGCTCCATGACAAAGGTGCGCACCGACAAGCGTCGCGCCGGTGGAGTGGCGATGATCGACAGGTCGCGCATGCCCGAGACCGCCATGTTGAGGGTGCGCGGGATGGGCGTGGCGGTCAGGGTGAGGATGTCCACCTCGCTGCGCAGGGCCTTGAGCTGCTCCTTCTGGCGTACGCCAAAGCGGTGTTCTTCGTCGATGATGACCAGGCCCAGGTCCTTGAAGCGAACGTCGTCCTGCAGCAGCTTGTGGGTGCCGATGAGGATGTCGATCTTGCCTTCGGCCAGTTCCGCGGCGGCGGCGCTGACTTCCTTGGCCGACTTGAATCGGCTCATCACCTCGACCGTCACCGGCCAGTCGGCGAAGCGGTCGCGGAAACTGTTGTAGTGCTGCTGGGCAAGCAGGGTGGTGGGCACCAGCACCGCCACCTGGCGGCCACTGTGCACGGCGATGAAGGCCGCGCGCATGGCCACTTCGGTCTTGCCGAAGCCGACGTCGCCGCAGACAGGCGGTCCATCGGCTTGCCGGCGAGCATGTCGACGCGCACCGCCTCGATGGCCGATTGCTGGTCCGGGGTTTCCTCGAAGGGGAAGCCGGCGCTGAAGGTGGCGTAGTCGGCGGCCGGGTCGGCAAAGGCATGGCCTTTGCGCGCGGCGCGGCGGGCATAGATGTCGAGCAGTTCGGCGGCCACGTCGCGAACCTGCTCGGCTGCCTTGCGCTTGGCTTTTTGCCAGGCCTCGGAGCCAAGGCGGTGCAGTGGGGCCAGGGCATCGTCGCTGCCGGTATAGCGGGCGATCAGGTGGAGGTTGGCCACCGGTACGTAGAGCTTGGCGCCCTCGGCGTACTCCAGGGTGAGGAACTCGGCAGCCTGGCCGTCGATTTCCAGGGTGGCCAGGCCCAGGTAGCGGCCCACACCGTGGTCGATGTGCACCACCGGCGCGCCTTCGCGCAGCTCGGTGAGGTTCTTGATGACTGCATCGTTGGCTGCATCGCCGCGTTTTTCGCGGCGCCTGCGCTGCATCACGCGCTGGCCGAACAGAGGGCTCTCGGCGATCAGGGCTAGGCCTGGGTCATCGAGCAGCAGGCCGTCATCGAGTGGGGCGATGGTGATCGCCAGGCGGTCCTTGCCGGTGATGAAGTCGTCCCAGCCGTCGACGGTCTCGGGGCGCAGCTTGAGGCGTTCGAGCAGCTCCAGCAGCACTTCTCGGCGGCCCGCCGATTCGGCGGTGAACAGCACGCGGCCAGGGAACTGGTCGAGGAAGTTCGACAGCTCCGCCAGCGGCTGGTTGGCCTTGGCTTCGATCGCAAGGTTGGGCAGGGCCCGCGCCGGGAAGCGCAGGCGGCCGGCGCCGCTCTCGAGCTCGTCGCTGCTGACCACCACCCGCGGCCACTGCTTGAGCTGGGCGAAGCAGTCCTCGACCGGCAGGAACAGCTCGGCTGGCGGCAGCAGAGGGCGGCTCAGGTCGCCGCGCCGTTCTTCGTAGCGCCCGCGCACATCGTTCCAGAAGTGCTCGGCGGCCTGCTCGACGCCCGGCAGGGAGAACACCTGGGTGTCGGCCGGCAGGTAGTCGAAGAGGGTGGAGGTCTCTTCGAAAAACAGCGGCAGGTAGTACTCGATGCCGGCGGGAATGATGCCGCTGGTCAGGTCCTGGAAGATCGCGCTGCGGCGGAAGTCGACATCGAAGCGTTCGCGAAAGCGCGCCTTGAAGCGGGTGACTTCGTCCTTCTGCATCGGGAACTCGCGCGCCGGCAGCAGGCGGACCGAGTCGACCTTGTCGATCGAGCGCTGCGTCTCGGGGTCGAAGGTGCGCAGGGTCTCGATCTCATCGTCGAACAGATCGATCCGGTAAGGCAGCTTGCTGCCCATGGGGAAGAGGTCGATCAGCGCGCCGCGCACGGCGAACTCGCCGTGCTCGTAGACCGTGTCGACGCAGCGATAGCCGCTGGCTTCCAGGCGCGTGCGCATCTGTTCCACGTCGATCGTCTGGCCCACGTCCAGCACCAGACTGCTGCCCAGCAGGAAGCGGGTCGGGGCCAGGCGGTGCAGGGCAGTGGTGATCGGCACCACGAGGATGCCGTGGTCCAGCTCCGGCAACCGGTAGAGGCTGGCGATGCGCTGGGAGATGATGTCCTGGTGCGGCGAGAACAGGTCGTAGGGCAGGGTTTCCCAGTCGGGGAACGGCAGCACCGGCAGGTCCGGCGCGAAGAAGCGCAGCTCCTGCTCCAGACGGTCGGCGGCCTGGCTGTCGGCGGTCAACAGCAAGGTGAAGCGACCAGCGCTGCTGGCGGCTTCGGCGATGGCCAGGCTCAAGGCGGCCCCGGGCAGGTTACCCCAGGTTTGTTTGCCGGCCGTGGCCGATAATTGCGGTAGGCGCAGAACTGACACGGGAGATTGGACTCCAAGCGTTGCGGCAAAGAGGACAATTGTACCGGTGCCGGTGCGCGCTGTCAGGCTCGGAAGGGCTTGGCGACGGGCTCGGGCGGCGGCGACAGGCGCTCATTGCCCGATACGTCGAGGGGCGTCATAATGTAGCCCCTTTTTTCTCCCCCTACATGTGGAAGGTTCCCGTGACTCAGAAGCCCGACCAGTGTCTTGGTGAGTGGATCGATCGTGAAGCTCTGGCTGAAGCGATGATCCCGCTTATCGGTCAGCTCTACCGCAACAACAACGTGGTGAGCTCGATCTATGGCCGCAGCCTGATCAATCGTTCGGTTATCTCGATCCTCAAAGCCCACCGCTTTGCCCGTCACCGTCAGGCCGACGAAACCGAACTGTCCGTCCACGAGACATTCCCCCTGCTCAAGGCCATGAGCGAGCTGAAACTGGGCGCCGCTTCGGTCGACCTGGGCAAGCTGGCCAACAAGTTCAAGCAGGAAGGCAACGGCCGCAGCGTCGAGCAGTTCGTGCGTGAAGAACTGGCCGATGTCGTCGGCCAACAGAACCTGTCCGCACGCAAGGGCACCGACGTCGTCCTGTACGGCTTCGGTCGCATCGGACGTCTGCTGGCGCGTATCCTGATCGAGAAGACTGGTGGTGGCGACGGCCTGCGCCTGCGTGCCATCGTCGTGCGCAAGGGCGCCGAGAACGACCTGACCAAGCGCGCCAGCCTGCTGCGCCGCGACTCGGTGCACGGCCCGTTCGACGGCACCATCGTCATCGACGAAGAAAACAACACCATCACCGCCAACGGCAACCTGATCCAGGTGATCTACGCCAAGAGCCCGAGCGAAGTCGACTACACCCAGTACGGCATCCAGGATGCCCTGATCGTCGACAACACCGGTGTATGGCGTGACGCCGATGGCCTGGGTCAACACCTGGCCTGCCCAGGTGCCTCCCGCGTCATTCTCACCGCACCTGGCAAGGGCGTGCTGAAGAACATCGTTCACGGCATCAACCACGGTGACATCACCGCCGATGACAAGATCATCTCCGCCGCCTCCTGCACCACCAACGCCATCGTGCCGGTGCTCAAGGCCGTGAATGACCAGTACGGCATCATCAACGGCCACGTCGAGACCGTTCACTCGTTCACCAACGACCAGAACCTGATCGACAACTTCCACAAGGGCAGCCGTCGTGGCCGCGCCGCGCCGTTGAACATGGTCATCACCGAGACCGGTGCCGCCACCGCCGCCGCCAAGGCGCTGCCGGTGCTCAAGGGCAAGCTGACCGGCAACGCCATTCGCGTGCCGACGCCGAACGTCTCGATGGCCATCCTCAACCTGAACCTGGAAAAGGCCACCAACCGCGACGAGATCAACGAGTACCTGCGCCAGGTCGCCATGCACTCGGAACTGCACAAGCAGATCGACTACGTCAGCTCCCAGGAAGTGGTCTCCACCGACTTCGTTGGCTCCCGCCACGCCGGTGTGGTCGACGCTGAGGCGACCATCTGCAATGACAACCGCGTTGTCCTGTACGTCTGGTACGACAACGAGTTCGGTTACAGCTGCCAGGTGGTACGTGTGATGGAAGAGATGGCCGGTGTGAACCCGCCAGCGTTTCCACGCTGATCCGCTTGTGATGCGTTGAAGAAACGGGAACCTTCGGGTTCCCGTTTTTTTTGCCTGATGAATGTAAATGTAGCGGCCTCTTCGCGGGCAAGCCCACTCCCACAGAAAGCCTGCAATGCATGGTGCACTGAGGGGCCGGTGGGCGCGGGCTTGTCCGCGAAGAGGCCGCTACAGGCTATCGAGATCTCGATATTGCGCGCACTACTCTCACTCTTGCTGGTGCTGCTCGCCGCCTGCAACCAGAGGCCGACCCTGGAGCGCCTGGGTGGCCCGACCATGGGCAGCAGCTACAGCATCCAGTATGTCCGCGAGCCGGGTGGGCCCTCGCGCCTCGAGGTGCAGGATGCCGTAGAAGCAATCCTGCGAGGCATCGACGAGCGCTACTCGACCTACCGTGGCGACTCCGTGGTCAGTCGCTTCAATCGGCTGCCGGCAGGCCAATGCCTTGCGCTGCCCAAGGACATGCAGACGCTGATCGATTTCGGCCGGCAGCTGGCCGAGCAAAGCCAGGGCGCCTTCGACCTCACGGTCGAGCCACTGCTCGATCTGTGGGGCTTCGGCCCCCAGGCGCGTCAGGAGCAGGTGCCCAGTCCGGTGCAATTGGCCCAGGTGCGTCAGCGCGTCGGCTATCGTCACCTGCGTATCGAAGGCGATGCCCTGTGCAAGGACGCTGCGGTGGAACTGGACTTCAACAGCATCGCCGCAGGCCATGCCGTGGACCTGATCGCCGAGCGCCTGGGGGCGATGGGCGTTGCCAGTTTCCTGGCCGAGGCCACCGGCGAGCTCAAGGCCGTGGGCCGCAAGCCTGACGGCGGCCCGTGGCGGGTCGCCCTGGAGCTGCCTCGCGAAGATCGCCAGATCGCTCGCCAGGTCATTGCCGTGGATGGCCTGGCCGTATCGACCTCGGGTGACTATCGCCATTATTTCAAGGAGAATGGCCGGCGCTATTCGCACGCTTTCGATGCCCGCCTTGGGCGCCCGGTCGAGCATGACCTGGCTGCCGTCACCGTGCTCGATGCCTCGGCGCTTCAAGCTGACGGCTACTCGACCCTGTTGTTGATCCTGGGGCCGGAACAGGGCTGGGACTTTGCCGTGGCCCATGGCATTGCCGCACTGCTGGTGACCCGGGTCGAGGGTGGCTTCGTCTCCCGTGCTACGCCTGCATTCGAGCAGGCACTGAAAGGCGAGTGAAAGCGCAAACAGGGATGATCGTCGCCAGGGAAGCGGTGAATGACATGTAGTGCAGGCAAAATTGGCCTACGACGCGACCAAGGGTTAATGTGCGCGGCGTTCACGCTTGATTAGACTGCACCCGAATTTTCTCATGGCGCCCCGGCGACATGATCGCGCCCCGCGGCCATCCGGCCGGCGGGCCAGTTCTGAAGGAGTACGCATGGCTGTCTACAACTACGACGTAGTGGTGCTGGGTTCCGGCCCGGCCGGAGAAGGTGCGGCAATGAATGCCGCCAAAGCAGGACGCAAGGTGGCCATGGTCGACAGCCGTCGCCAGGTCGGCGGCAACTGCACCCACTTGGGCACCATCCCGTCCAAGGCCCTGCGTCACTCGGTGCGCCAGATCATGCAGTTCAACACCAATCCGATGTTCCGCGCCATTGGTGAGCCGCGCTGGTTCTCCTTCCCCGATGTGCTCAAGAGCGCCGAGAAGGTGATCTCCAAGCAGGTGGCTTCGCGCACCGGTTACTACGCCCGCAACCGCGTCGATGTATTCGTCGGCACCGGCAGCTTCGCCGACGAGCAGACCGTCGAAGTGGTCTGCTCCAACGGCGTGGTCGAAAAACTGGTCGCCAAGCACATCATCATCGCCACCGGTTCGCGCCCTTACCGTCCGGCCGACATCGACTTCCATCACCCGCGTGTCTACGACAGCGACACCATCCTCAGCCTGAGCCACACCCCGCGCAAGCTGATCGTCTATGGCGCCGGTGTGATCGGTTGCGAATACGCCTCGATCTTCAGTGGCCTGGGTGTGCTGGTGGAGCTGGTGGACAACCGTGGCCAGCTGCTGAGCTTCCTAGACTCGGAAATCTCCCAGGCACTGAGCTACCACTTCAGCAACAACAACATCACCGTACGCCACAACGAGGAGTATGAGCGGGTCGAAGGCCTGGACAACGGGGTGATCCTGCACCTGAAGTCGGGCAAGAAGATCAAGGCCGACGCCTTGTTGTGGTGCAACGGCCGTACCGGCAACACCGACAAGCTGGGCCTGGAGAACATCGGCATCAAGGTCAACAGCCGTGGCCAGATCGAGGTCGACGAGGCCTACCGCACCACTGTGCCGAACATCTATGGCGCCGGTGACGTGATCGGTTGGCCGAGCCTGGCCAGCGCCGCCCACGACCAGGGTCGTTCGGCCGCCGGCAGCATCGTCGACAACGGCAGCTGGCGTTTCGTCGATGACGTGCCGACCGGCATCTACACCATTCCTGAGATCAGCTCGATCGGCAAGAACGAGCAGGAGCTGACCCAGGCCAAGGTGCCTTATGAAGTGGGCAAGGCCTTCTTCAAGAGCATGGCCCGTGCCCAGATCGCCGGCGAGCCCCAGGGCATGCTGAAGATCCTGTTCCACCGCGAGACCCTTGAGATCCTCGGTGTGCACTGCTTCGGCTACCAGGCTTCGGAGATCGTCCACATCGGCCAGGCGATCATGAACCAGCCCGGTGAGCAGAACAACCTGAAGTACTTCGTCAACACCACCTTCAACTACCCGACCATGGCCGAAGCCTATCGGGTAGCGGCCTACGATGGCCTGAACCGGCTTTTTTGAGCGGCTCCGGCCGGTGGCCTGAGCCGGTCGGGGAGTCCGGATTCAGCCCTTCCCAAGGGTGGTCATGGCCAAACCGGGAAAGTCTGTAATCAGGCTGTCTACGCCAAAGTCGGCGAGCCGGCGCATCAGCGCCGGTTCGTTGACCGTCCACACCGACACGTGCAATCCCTGGCGCTGGGCTTTGAGCAGGCGTTCGGGGGTACACAGCGTCCAGTTCAAGGCAAGCATCTGGCAGCCGTAGTTCTGAGCGACCTTCAGCGGGTCGAGCCAGGCATATTCGGCGACCAGTCCGCGGGATACGTCAGGCACCAGCTCCAGCGCGGCGCCCAGCACCTCCCGGGAGCTGGAGGTGATGGTGATCTTGTCCAGCAAGCCATGCTGCTGCGCCAGCTCGCGAATCGCCAGCACGGTGCTGGCGGCGCGGGTGCGTGAAGCGCTCTTGACTTCCAGTTGCCAGTGCGCGAAAGCACACTTCTCGAACAGCTCCTCCAGGCGTGGAATGGGGCATGGCTGTACCCAGCCCGGGCCGCCCTTGCGCGCGTCGTAGGTGACCAGTTCGTCGGCCAGGTGCTCGACCACCTTGCCGCGTCGACCGGTGGTGCGCTTGAGGGTCGGGTCGTGGATCACCATCAGCTCGTTGTCGGCCGACAGGTGCAGGTCCAGTTCGCAGCGATCGACGCCGTGGGACAGGCAGTGGCGGAAGCTGTTCAGGGTGTTCTCGGGCGCTTCGCCCTTTGCACCGCGATGGCCATAGATCAGGGTCACGTTCGTTCCTTCAGGTAAATGAAAAGGCTCAGGAGGCGGGGGCGTTCTGCTCCAGCGCCTGGCGCCGTTGCTGCTGTTGGCGCTGCAGGATGTAGCGGGCCAGCAGTTGGCGCTGGGCGTCGGTCATGTCGACGAACTCGGTGCCGATCTCGTGGGCGCCGTCCGGACGTGGATCGCAGTGGGTGACCCGGGCGCGCAGCAGCAGGCCAAGGGCGCGGGGCATGAGGATCATCTTCACCGCCAGCCGGGTGCCGGGGGCGATCGGTGTGGCCCGGACGAACTCGATGCCGCCTTCGGAGAGGATCACCCGCTGCGGCCTGCCGATTTCGCCCAGCAGGGTCTGGGCGAGCACGGCGCTGAGCAGGTCGATGCGTTTGTTCTGCACCCGCAGGAAGGCGGCGAGCGTGCGGTCCTTCTCGCTCAACTGGCGCATCAGGTGCTGGGACTCGAAGTCGGCCAGGTGCAGTTCGCTGAGCAGGTTGAACAGCGGTGAAGCATCCTGCAACAGGTCTGTTTCCTGGCCTTGGGCCGTGTCCAAGGTGCTGATTTCAAGTGCGATACTGTCTTCGATGCGGTAGTATTCGCGGCGATCTTCTTCGTCTAGTGTCGTCATGGCGAACCCATGGTTACGGCGGTGGTCCGAGTGTAAAGCCGCTGCAGGCGCCCTGCCACAAGGACGTTCCCTTTCATCCGAACAAGCCCCGACATGTTCAGACCTCTTTTCGTATTCATCGGCACGCGCTACACCCGTGCCAAGCGTCGCAATCACTTCGTCTCGTTCATTTCGCTGACTTCGATGATCGGCCTCGCCCTGGGCGTGGTGGTGATGATCGTGGTGCTGTCGGTCATGAACGGTTTCGACCACGAGATGCGCACCCGCGTGCTGGGCATGATCCCCCATGCCACGCTCGAAAGCGGCCAGCCGCTGGACAACTGGCCGACCCTTGCCCAACAAGTAAAGCAGAATCCGCAGGTGCTGGCGGTCGCGCCCTTCACCCAGATGCAGGGGCTGCTGACCCATGACGGCAAGGTGCAGAAGGTGTTGCTCAACGGCATCGATCCGGCCCGGGAACGGGAGGTGTCGATCATCGACAACTTCATCCGCGATGGCAGCCTCGACAAGCTGGCGCCGGGCGAGTGGGGGATCATGATCGGCGACAAGGCCGCGGCCAAGCTGGGTGTGGGTATCGGCGACAAGCTGACCTTCGTCGCCCCGGAGGTCAGCGTGACGCCGGCGGGCATGTTCCCGCGCATGAAGCGCTTTACCGTGGTCGGCACCTTCCACGTTGGTGCTGGCGAGATCGACGGCTACATGAGCCTGACCAACATCAGCGACCTGTCGCGCCTGCACCGCTGGAAGGCCGACCAGGTCCAGGGCCTGCGCCTGAAGTTCGACGATCTGTTCCAGGCGCCCCGCGTGGCCTATGAGATTGCCCAGCGCTTGAACGAGCAGGAGTTCTATGCCCGCGACTGGACCCGCAGCCAAGGCAACCTGTACCAGGCGATCCGCATGGAAAAGGCCATGATCGGCCTGCTGCTGTTGCTGATCGTGGCGGTGGCAGCGTTCAACATCATTTCCACCCTGGTGATGGTGGTCAACGACAAGCGTGGCGACATCGCCATCCTGCGGACCCTCGGCGCCACGCCAGGGCAGATCATGGCCATCTTCATGGTCCAGGGGACGGTGATCGGGGTGGTCGGCACCCTGATCGGCGCCGTCGTCGGCATCGTCGCCGCGCTCAATGTCAGCGCGGTGATCGCCGGCATCGAGAAGCTGATCGGGCACAAGTTCCTGAACGCGGATGTGTACTTCATCGATTATCTGCCGTCGCAGATCATGGCCGAGGATGTCTGGATGGTCTGCGGTGCGGCGCTGGTCCTGAGTTTCTTCGCCACCCTGTATCCGGCCTGGCGTGCGTCCCGCACCCAGCCTGCAGAGGCGCTACGTTATGAGTGAGTCGCGCATGAATAAAGCCGTACTGAGTTGCCGCAACCTGGGCAAGTCCTACGAGGAAGGGCCAGAGTCGGTGAAGGTGCTGTCCGGATTGAACCTGGAACTGCACGCCGGTGAGCGGGTGGCCATCGTCGGCAGTTCCGGTTCCGGCAAGAGTACCTTGCTCAACCTGCTGGGTGGCCTCGACACCCCGACCCAGGGCAGCGTCTGGCTGGCGGGCGAAGAGCTGTCGGCCCTTGGCGAGCGTGCCCGTGGCCTGCTGCGCAACCGTGCATTGGGCTTCGTCTACCAGTTCCACCATTTGCTGCCGGAGTTCACTGCCCTGGAGAACGCCTGCATGCCGCTGCTGATCGGCCGCACGCCCATCCCGGAGGCGCGCGAGCGTGCCGAGGCGCTGCTCACGCGGGTGGGCCTGAGCCACCGCCTGAACCACAAGCCGGCCGAGCTTTCCGGTGGCGAGCGCCAGCGCGTGGCGATCGCCCGCGCGCTGGTCAATCGCCCGGGCCTGGTGATGCTCGACGAGCCCACCGGCAACCTGGACCACCACACCGCCCTCGGTATCCAGGAGCTGATGCAGGAGCTTTCCAGCGCGTCCCAGACGGCGTTCCTAGTGGTCACCCACGACCTGAGCCTGGCGCGCCAGATGGACCGCGTGCTGCACCTGGAAGACGGCCGCCTGGTGCCGATCTGAGTCGATCGCACGGCGCGGCACGGGCTGCGCCGTAACTATTTTTCATTGGGTGTTCTCGTACATGTTCAGACCCTTGCCCTTGTTCATCGGTGCCCGCTACACCCGTGCCAAGCGCCGCAACCAATTCATCTCGTTCATTTCCATGACCTCGATGATCGGCCTGTCCCTGGGCGTGCTGGTGATGATCGTGGTGCTCTCGGTGATGAACGGTTTCCAGCGTGAGATGAGCACGCGCATCCTGGGCCTGGTGCCCCATGCCAGCATCCTCGGCGTGCAGCCTCTGGACGACTGGCGCAAGGTGGCCGATGCGGCGCTGAAGAATCCGGCCGTGGTCGCGGCTGCGCCCATCACGGAAATGGAAGGCATGCTGTCCTACAAGGGGGCGATGCAGCCGATTCAGGTCAGCGGCATCGACCCGGCCGAGGAAGGCAAGGTCTCGATCGTCGGCCAGCATATCGTCCAAGGGCGCCTGCAGGACCTGGTGCCGGGCGAGTACGGCGTGGTCATCGGCGAGCTGACGGCGCGGCGCTTTCGTCTCAATACCGGCGACAAGCTGACGCTGATCGTCCCTGAAATCAGCAAGGCGCCGGGCGGTATCACGCCGCGCATGCAGCGCCTGACCGTGGTCGGCATCTTCAAGGTGGGCGCGGAACTCGATGGCTCGCAAGCCTATATCCACGTTGCCGATGCCGGCGAGATGCAGCGCTGGGCGCCGGGTGCCGTGCAAGGCGTGCGCCTGAAACTGCAGGATCTGTACGCCGCGCCACAGGTGTCCAAGGCGATCGCCGCCGGCCTGGGCGATGCCTACAGCGCCGATGACTGGTCGCACACCCAGGGCAGTCTGTTCAGTGCCATGAAGATGGAAAAGACCATGATCGGGCTGTTGCTGATGATGATCATCGCCGTGGCGGCGTTCAACATCATCGCCACGCTGGTGATGGTGGTGAACGACAAGGGGGCGGACATCGCCATCCTGCGTACCATCGGCGCGACGCCTGCACAGATCATGGGGACCTTCATGGTCCAGGGTTCGCTGATCGGGATCGTCGGTACCCTGGTCGGTGGCGTGCTCGGCGTGATCGCTGCGTTCAATGTCAGCCAGATCGTGGGCTGGCTGGAGCGGGTCAGCGGGCAGCACATCTTCTCCTCCGACGTGTACTTCGTCAGCAGCTTGCCGTCGGACCTGCAATGGGGGGATGTGGCGATCATCTGTACCGCGGGTCTGGTGATGAGTTTCCTGGCCACCGTCTACCCGGCCTATCGGGCTTCCCAGGTGGAGCCGGCGATGGCATTGCGCTACGAATAAGCGCATTTGGGGGCTGCGCTGCAGCCCCTCTATCTTTCAGGCAGTCCGATCACGAACCGCGTCCAGCCATCCTCGCATTCGGCGCTGATGGTCCCACCATGGGCCTGGATGATCGAGCGGGTAATCGCCAGACCCAGTCCCGCATGTTCGCTGCTGCCTTCCTGGCGCGCCGGGTCTGCCCGATAGAAACGGTCGAACAACCTCGGCAACACGGCCGGTGCAATCGCAGGCCCGGTGTTGGCCACGGTGATGTACGTTCCCGTTGCCAGCGTCACGCGGATTTCCCCGCCTTGCGGCGTGAAGCGCAGGGCATTGTCCAGCAGGTTGGACAGCGCCCGGCGCAGCATGTGCCGGTCGCCCTCCAGGCTGACCTCGCCCTCGCGCACCAGGCGGACCTCGGCGTCTTCGGCAAGCGGCGCGTAGTACTCCAGCAAGGCGTCCAGCTCCACCGCCAGGTCCAGTGCCTCGCGGCTGGGCATCAGCAGGCCGTGGTCGGCCTTGGCCAGGTACAGCATGTCGTTGACCAGCTGCGCCATCCATTGCAGCTCCTCCAGGTTGCCGTGCAGGGCCTCGCGATACTCCTCGAGGCTGCGTGGGCGGGTGAGGGTGACCTGGGTGTGGGTGAGCAGGTTGGACAGCGGGGTGCGCAGTTCATGGGCAATGTCAGCGGAAAACGCCGACAGGCGCTGGAAGGCATCGTCCAGGCGTTGCAGCATCGCGTTGACGGTGCCGGCCAGCTCAGCCAGCTCCTCGGGCATCTGGGTCGCCGGCAGCCGGGTGGTCAGGGAGCGGGCATTGACGCTGGCGGCTACTTCTCCAATCTGGCGCAAGGGGCGCAGCCCGCGGCGGGCGGCCCAGGCGCCGAGTAGGGCGGTGGCCAGGGCCGAGAGGCCGACGGTCAGCCAGATCAGGCGCTGCATGCCTTGCAGGAAGTGCTGGTGGTGGGTGATGTCCAGCAGCAGGGTCAACTGGGCCGAGCCCGGGTTGCCTTCGTCCAGCTGGATGCACAGGCTGCGGTAGTCGACACCATTGGCATGCAGGGTGGCCAGTCCGGTATGGGAGGGGGTCTCTGGCAGGTCGCTTCGGCTGTCGAACCACAACGCGCCATCGGCGCCACGGATGCGCAGGGCCAGGTCGGCCTGGTGACTCAGCTCGTTGTGCAGCGCGGGCAGGCGTGACGCCAGGTCGGCAGGACGGGTGACACCGTCTAGCAAGGTACGCATCAGGGACACACGGCCGCTGAGCAGTTGTTGGTCCAGTTCGATGAAGTGGCGTTCGCTGGCGCGGTTGAACAGCAGGCCTGCGGTCAGCGAGACCGCTGCGGTACAGGCGGCGAACAGCAGCGCCAGGCGTGCGCCGAGGGAGAGTCGCGGCATCAATCCTGGCGCTCCTCGAGGACATAGCCCATGCCGCGCACGGTATGGATCAGCTTGTTGGCGTGGCTGTCGTCGATCTTCAGGCGCAGGCGACGGATCGCCACCTCGATGACGTTGGTGTCGCTGTCGAAGTTCATGTCCCAGACCTGCGAGGCGATCAGCGATTTGGGCAGCACTTCGCCCTGGCGGCGCAACAGCAGTTCGAGCAGGGCGAACTCCTTGGCGGTCAGGTCGATGCGTTGCCCGGCGCGTTCGGCCCGGCGGCGGATCAGGTCCAGGCGCAGGTCGGCCAGGCCCAGCTGGGTGTCCTGGCTGGCGTTGGCGCCGCGGCGCAGCAATGTGCGCACCCGGGCCAACAGTTCAGAGAAGGCGAACGGCTTGACCAGGTAATCGTCTGCGCCCAGCTCCAGACCATGGACCCGGTCCTCCACGGCATCGCGCGCGGTCAGGAACAGCACGGGGGTGTCCAGCCATGCATTGCGCACCGCCTGAAGAATCTGCCAGCCGTCACGGCCGGGCAGCATCACGTCGAGTATCAGCAGGTCGTGGTCGCCGGTCAGGGCCAGGTGCAGGCCGGTCTCGCCATCGGCGGCCAGCTCGGTGGCAAAGCCGGCCTCGCTGAGACCTTGGCTCAGGTATTGGCCGGTGCGGGCCTGGTCTTCGACGATCAGCAGTTTCATGCATTTTCCAACGTATCAAGAGAGACACAGTCCCTGTGGGAGCGGCGAAGCCCGTGCCCTGTACCGCGTCGCATTCTTCGCGGGGCTCCCACAGAGGGGCGAGATGATGGCTCAAATGATACGTGACTCTCCAGATCATCACCCAAGCTGACAAAGTTGTAATCTGCCAGTCAGCTAACCGCCAGCCGCGTCTTTCTAGAGTGATCTCATCCCGCTGTAAGTCTTGGAGTCATCATGAAACACCTGTTCATCGCCGCCGCATTGGCCGTGGTCAGCCTGCCTAGCTTGGCCGGTGAGGCGCAAACCTTCGCGTTCGGTGAGCCTGCCCCTGCGGCCAAGGCCACGCGCACCGTCGAGGTGGTGCTCAAGGACATCGCCTTTGAACCCAAGAGCCTGCAGGTCAAGGCTGGCGAGACCGTGCGCTTCGTCCTGATCAACGAAGGCAAGTTGCCTCACGAATTCAACCTGGGCGACAAGGCCATGCACACCGAGCACCAGAAGCAAATGCTGGCCATGCAAGGCGCGGTCATGAACCACGAAGGCATGAACCACGACGCCATGGCAGGCATGGACCACGGCAAGATGGCGGGCGGTCACGGCCATGACGCCGGCAACACCGTGCTGGTACAACCTGGCCAGCGTGCCGAGCTGACCTGGACCTTCCGCAAGTCTGCGCCCATCGAGTTCGCCTGCAACGTGCCGGGGCATTACCAGGCCGGTATGGTCGGGCAACTGACCATCGAGTGACTTCGATCCCAAGGCGGGATGCAAAACCGGTAGAATGGGCCCATCACGAGTCTTCAGGTCAGGTCCATGCATCCCGCCGCCGAACATTCCCCGCTGGGCAAGTCCAGCGAGTACATCGCCACCTACACCCCCTCGCTGCTGTTCCCCATCCCGCGCACGGCCAAGTGGGCCGAGCTGGGCGTCACGGCCCAGACCCTGCCATGGCAGGGGGTGGACTACTGGAACTGCTTCGAGCTGTCCTGGTTGCTGCCTTCGGGCAAGCCGGTGGTGGCCATCGGTGAGTTCGCCATCCCGGCCGACTCGCCGAACATCATCGAATCCAAGTCGTTCAAGCTGTACCTCAACTCCTTGAACCAGACCGTGTTCGCCTCCACCGGTGAGCTGCAGGCCTGCCTCGAGAAGGACCTGTCCGCCGCCGCTGGCAAGGCTGTCGCCGTCCGCGTCCGGACATTGGCCGAGGTCGAAGCCCAGGGCGTGGTGGCGCTGCCGGGCCAGTGCATCGATGTGCTGGATGTGAACGTCAGCAACTACGAACAGCCACAGCCGGAACTGCTGCACTGCGACCCGCAGCGTGTGGTCGAGGAGGCGGTGCACAGCCACCTGCTCAAGTCCAACTGCCCGGTCACCGGTCAACCGGACTGGGGCAGTGTCGTGGTGGAGTACAAGGGGCTGGCGCTGGACCATGCCAGCCTGCTGAGCTACCTGGTGAGCTTCCGTCAGCACTCGGATTTTCATGAGCAATGCGTCGAGCGCATCTACCTGGACTTGCTGCGTTTGCTCAAGCCGGAGCACCTGACGGTGTATGCCCGCTATGTCCGTCGCGGTGGCCTGGACATCAACCCGTACCGCAGCACCGGAGCGATCAGTCCGAGCAATCAGCGGCTGGTTCGTCAGTAGGGGGCATGTGGGGCCGAGCGGCGGCCCTTTCGCGACATAAGGCCGCCGACAGGTACGGCGCAGTGGCCTTGTGTCGCGAAAGGGGGCAAAGCGCCCCCGGGTAGCGGTAGGGTCAGATGCCCATGCTGTGCAGATAGTTGGCGATATTGCGCAACGTGGCGGTCAGGTCGGGGTGGTCGACCTCGAAGCGTTCGATGGCGAGGCTCACACCGTCAACCAGGTTGTTGTCGGGGGTCGCCTCCTCGAGTTTGAGTTGCGCCTCGATCTGCCTTGCTTCTTCGTGCAGGCTGGCCAGTTCTTCGTCCGACAGCGGTACATTCCGATCCAGTTGCTCGCGCAGGCTATTGAGTCGCTCTTGCAGTTCGCGGGCAGGCATTGGGTATTCTCCCTCTATGGCTTGGCAAGGCATGGACCTTCACGACGGTGCAAAGGTTCTGGCCTGTCTCCAAGCGTAATCCACCTGCCGGCGCTTTGCATGATCGGCGTCAATGACCCTGTATCAGGGCTTTTCACCCTTGCGTCGGCGCAGGGCGATGTCCTCCAGGCAGGTATCGAGGGCTTCCAGGTGATCGATCACCGAGTGCACGCCGAGGCTGAACAGCTCCAGTGTCGCCTTGCCTCGGGCCCGCTCCCGCTCTTGCTCGGTCATGGTCTGCCACTGGCTCGAGCCGACATCGCACGAGGGGCTGGCATTGGCCAGGCCTACCGTCCACAGCCCTGCGTTGAGGCCCGATTGCAGCAGGCGCGGTTCGCCGCTGACCAGCACGCAGCCCTCCAGGCGCGTGCTCTGCAGGGCCATCAGGGCGTGCCAGCAGGCATTCGGTGCGGGCCAGGGGCAACCGTTGACGGCTTGACCCGGCAGCCAGTCAGGCAGCGCGGTGGCCAGGCGCTTGCCTTGGGCGGCGCTCAATTCGTCGAGCCATATGCAGGGTGTTTGTCGATGGCGCAATGCTGAAAGCGTATCCAGTGCACCGGGTGCAGGCTGGGGGCTGCCATTGACCAGCTGGACCAGGCAGCCACGTAGACCGAAAAGCACGGCAGTGAAAGCGGATGCATCGTGCATGGCAGCGTCCCTTAAATAGTCCGCAGCTTACGGGATGCCTGTTACCGGCGGATGACATGGCAACAGTTGTTCACATAATCTTGAATAAAGATGTGTAAAGCTGCTTATCAGCCAATGAGCCTTTATACTGGCATCTTAATTTCGCAGCGCACCCGAGGTGCCTGCTGCCGTCAAATCCGATGGAGAAACATCTATGCGTAGGATCGGTGCCGGAGTGATCGAGCGAGTCACCCAGGCCTGTGTCTGCGCCAGCCTGTTGCTGGCGCCTGTGGCAGCCACCCAGGCGGCCACCGAGGAGGATCCCTGGGAGACGGTCAACCGACCGATCTTCAAGTTCAACGATGCCCTCGACACCTATGCCCTCAAGCCGTTGGCCAAGGGCTACCAGGCCGTCACCCCGCAGTTCCTCGAGGATGGCATCCACAACATCTTCCGTAACCTGGGCGATGTCACCAACCTGGTGAACGATGTGCTGCAGCTCAAGCCCCATGCCGCAGGTGTCGACACTGCACGCCTGATCGTCAACACCACGTTCGGCCTGGGTGGCTTCTTCGATGTCGGCACCAAGATGGGCCTGCAGCGCAACGACGAAGACTTTGGCCAGACCCTGGGCTATTGGGGCGTGGGCAGTGGCCCTTACGTGGTCATCCCGCTGCTTGGCCCAAGCACGGTACGCGATGGCCTGGCCAAGTACCCGGACACCTACACCGAGCCCTACCGCTATATCGACCACGTGCCGACCCGCAACTCGATCTTCGCCCTGGATGTGATCGACACCCGGGCCAGCCTGCTGTCGGCGGAGAAGCTGATCCAGGGCGACAAGTACATCTTCATCCGCAACGCCTACCTGCAGAACCGCGAGTTCAAGGTCAAGGACGGGGAAGTCGAAGACGACTTCTGATTCAGGCGCAACGAAAAAGGCGACCTCCGGGTCGCCTTTTTCGTTGGACTGGACAGACGTCAGTGCAGGGCCAGGATGCGCAGGCCAAGCTTCTGCTGGCCGCCGGGCTGATCGGCGATCCACACCACCTCGGTGCTGGCATGCAGGCCCTTGAGGGCAGGGTGATCGGACTCGATGCGTACCTCCACCTGGTCGCCGACCTTGAAGTGTTGCTCAGCCTGCACCTGCATGCCGCCGCTGGACAGGTCGAGGCAGACCGCCGCAATGACCTGGCCGGCGTGCAGCAGGGTGACTTCGGCATCGATACGCATGCGGATGAAGTCGCGTTTCTCGCTGTGATTCGTGGGCGTCTGGGGCATGCTGCATCCTTCCCATCGGGTTGCACTGGTCGGCTTTCTTATAACTCCCGGTGATTTGCCCTGTAAAGTGCGGGGACGTCGACCCTTGCATGCTTGAAACGCCTGGCGGATGGGAGTACCGTCTGCGCCTTACAGGGCACCTCTCCCAGTTGCCGGACAAGTTTTCTTGTCCTACAACTCAAGTAGAGAGTCGCCACAGAGTATCCCTGTAGCCGCCCGTCCGCCTTGCCGACGTCGCTACGCCAACCCAATCCGGCGCCGTTCGCCCACATGCAGAAAACCAGTGCAACGCTGCTGATCATCGATGACGACGACGTGGTCCGTGCCAGCCTCGCCGCCTATCTGGAAGACAGTGGCTTCAGCGTCCTCCAGGCCGGCAATGGCCAGCAGGGGCTTCAGGTCTTCGAAGAACACCAGCCCGACCTCGTGATCTGCGATCTGCGCATGCCGCAGATGGGCGGCCTCGAACTGATCCGTCGTATCAGCGAGCGGGCGCCTCAGTTGCCTGTGATCGTGGTTTCCGGGGCCGGCGTCATGAACGACGCGGTCGAGGCCTTGCGCCTGGGCGCCGCCGACTACCTGATCAAACCCCTGGAAGACCTGGCCGTGCTCGAGCACTCGGTGCGCCGTGCCCTCGACCGTTCGCGTCTGGTGCTGGAAAACCAGCGCTACCGCGACAAGCTCGAGGCCGCCAACCGCGAGCTGGAAGCCAGCCTGCACCTGCTCCAGGAAGACCAGAACGCCGGTCGCCAGGTGCAGATGAACATGCTGCCGGAAAGCCCCTGGGTGGCCGGCGGGCTGTCGTTCGAGCACCAGATCATCCCGTCGCTGTACTTGTCGGGGGATTTTGCCGATTACTTCCGGGTCGATGAGCGACGTATCGCCTTCTATCTGGCCGATGTTTCCGGGCATGGCGCGTCGTCGGCGTTCGTCACCGTGCTGCTGAAGTTCATGACCACCCGTTTGCTGTTCGAATTCAAGCGCAGCGGCAAGATGCGCGAATTCAAACCGTCGGAGGTGCTCAGTCACATCAACCGTGGGCTGATCAACTGCAAGCTGGGCAAGCATGTGACCATGGTGGGCGGGGTGATCGACGAGGAGACCGGGTTGATGACCTACAGTGTCGGCGGTCACTTGCCGCTGCCGGTGCTCTATACCCCGGGCCAGGTCCGCTACCTGGAGGGCCGCGGCCTGCCGGTGGGGCTGTTCGAGGAGGCCAGTTACCAGGACCAGGTGATGGAGCTGCCGCCGCGCTTCAGCCTGACCCTGATGTCCGATGGCATTCTGGACCTTTTGCCAGGGGATACACTCAAAGATAAGGAAGCGTCCTTGCCGGAAATCGTCAAGGACGCGGGGGGCAGCCTGGACGGGCTGCGCCAACGATTTGGATTGGCTACGCTTGGGGAGATGCCGGATGATATCGCCCTATTGGTGTTGAGCAGGAACCTTGAATGAGTACCGGTAGAATCCAGTTCGCCGAGCAGAGCGGGACCTTTGTTCTGAAGTTCGTCGGTGAAGTGCGCCTGACCCTGTGCTCGGCGCTGGATGCAACGATCGAGAAGATCTTCACCGCGCTGAACTTCTCGGCCATCGTCATCGACCTGACCGAGACCGAAAGCATCGACAGCACTACCCTGGGCCTGCTGGCGAAGCTGTCGATCCTGTCCCGGCAGAAGGTTGGCCTGTTGCCGACCGTGGTCACCACCAACCCGGACATTTCCCGGTTGCTGCAGTCCATGGGCTTCGACCAGGTGTTCAACATCGTCGACCGTCCGGTGCCGTGCCCCGAGTGCCTGACCGACCTGCCATCCCAGGACCAGAACGAGGACGTGGTGCGTTCCAAAGTACTGGAGGCCCACAAGATCCTGATGGGCCTGAACGACTCCAACCGCGAAGCCTTCCACGACCTGGTCAGCGCCTTGGAGCGCACCTGATCCTTATCCTGTGTCGATCCTTTCACGGGTAAACCCGCTCACAGCTCATCACAAGCGCCAAGGCCAGTGGTGTCCCAGTAGGAGCGGGTTTACCCGCGAAGAGCCCAGCGCAGGCTCCCGCTGTCATTCCCGCCGCGCAAACTCCGTAGCCTCGCTCCCCTCGGCGCTCAGCTGGAACACCCGAGTCGGCCGTCCCTGCTCATCGAACCATACCTGTCCCAGCCCCGCGCCATTCCACAGCCGTTCGCCGGCCTTGCTTCGGCTCGGCGTACGCGGCACCACCTCCATCTGCCGTCGCTTGGTAAACCAGTTCAGTGGCGAGCGCGGCGAATATAGCCAGCGGTTGAGGCGGTCCAGCACATCCAGCAGGCGCCGAGGGAACTCGTTCTTGATGCCGCTGCTGGTGATCTGCCACAGGTGTGGGCTGCGCTGCCGATGGCGGATCAGCACCTCATACACGAACGAGTAATGCACGTCGCCCGAAAGGACCACGTAGTGTCCCGGCGTGCGCGAATGGCGGAAGATATTGAGGATCACCTGCGCCGCGCCACGGTGCGCCATCCAGTTTTCCGCATCCACCAGCAGCGGATAGCCCAACCAGCTGAACATCCGTTGCACCGTCTCGATCAGCTTGACCCCGAAGATCGGCGCCGGGGAGACGATGATCGCCGAAGGGTGGTCGAGCAGTGCCTGCTGCAGCTCGCACAACGCTTCCCAGTCGAGCAGGCCAGAGGGCTTTTTCAGGCTGCTCTCACTGCGCCAGCGGCGGGTGCGGGTGTCGAGCACCAGCAACGGTGGCGTCGTAGGCAGGTTGAACTGCCAGCCCTGGAAACGCAGCAACTGGTCGATCAGCGCGTCCTGGCCCTCGGCGTCCAGACGTGGCTGCGCGCCGCTGCCGCTCAAGCGTTTGCAGGGCTCGACCAGTGCGTGGCAGCTCTCCGGATCGTTGCCCCAGCCCTGGCAGAGCAGGTAGCCGAGCAGCGCGTTGCCGATGATCCGGCGCGAGAAGGGGTGCCCGTAGGCTGTCTCTTCCCACTGCGCCGACAGGTTCCAGTCGTCGGTGATGTCGTGGTCATCGAAGATCATCAGGCACGGCAGGTGCGCCATCACCCGCGCCACCTGGCCGAGGCTGGCGGCGAAGGCTTCGATCAGTGGCAACTCCTCCTGGTAGCGCGCCTGGCGCTTGTCGGTCAGGCCCTCGGGCATGTCCAGGTGTACCAGGCCCCATGGCACGGGGGACCAGACCAGTAGGTACATGGCCATGACCTCGGCGAAGGTCACCAGATGATTGTCGGCGTTGCTACTGGAGAAGATCGGTTTGCGCTTGCCACCGAAAAAGCGCTCACGCAGGGTTTCGTTGCCTCCCTGGGCGGGCAGCAGGTCGGCGCGGTGGTAGTAGTTGGCAGGGTGGCGATACAGCGCAGCGCTGTCGCTGACCAGGGCACCTTCAAGTACCTCGTCGAACAGGCCCAGGCAGTCGATCAAGGTGTGGATGGCTCGCAGCATGGGGCCAGCGACGTCATCGGCGTAGATCTGGTCTCCGCTCATCAATAGAAGCGCGGGGCGCTCCCGTGGCTGCCGGCACTGTTGCAGGAGCCGGTCCGCGCACAGCAAACCGTCCGCTGCCGGGTAGTGGGGTTTGCGACAGGAGCCGTGAAGCACATGATCGAGGCGATCGCGCAGCACGAAGCTGGGGCGTTGGCTGCCAGGGTAGAGCAGGTGAGGGGCCCAGTCGGCGATGCCCTGGCTGTCATCGAGCAGCAAGTCGTAGGCGATGGCCTCGTTGCAGGGCAGCGGCTGGTCGAAGTGGATGTCCAGCAGGTGGACGAACGTCTGTCTGCCGATGGGCACGACGTCGCAGGTCAGGTTGGCCTTTATTATCGGCGCGTCAAGAACAAAGACAGGCCGAAGCGGCTGCGTGGCCACCAGCCAGATCGCCAGGCGTCGGGGCTCCAGGCGACGAAGCACGGGGCCGGTGAGGACGAGGGGGAGTGAGGTGTTGGTCGACATGGGTAGTGTGGCGTCTGTTCGGCCCAATCGCGGGCAAACCCGCTTCTGCAGGTGTGGCGAGGCCCCTGGGGGAGCGGGCTAGCCCGCGAATGGGTAAGCAGGTTCTATGGACCTGCACAAGAACAGGCTTCGTATCAGGCTTTTTCAGCCATCAACGCTTCCAGCTTCTCCTGGTCCCGGGCGAACTGGCGAATGCCTTCGGCCAGCTTCTCCGTGCCCATGGCGTCTTCGTTCATGGCCCAGCGGAACTGGCTTTCGCTCAGATGCTGCTTGGCCTCTGCGGCATTGCCCGGCTTGAGGATGCGAGGCAGTTGCCCTTGGTCATCGCTCAACTGCTGCAGCAGCTCGGGGCTGATGGTCAGGCGGTCGCAACCGGCCAGTTGCTCGATCTGGCCGATGTTGCGGAAGCTCGCGCCCATGACCACGGTGTCGTAGCCGTTGGCCTTGTAGTAGTTGTAGATGCGCGTGACCGACTGCACGCCAGGGTCTTCGGCGCCGACGTATTCCTTGCCGGTGCTTTTCTTGTACCAGTCGTAGATGCGGCCCACGAACGGCGAGATCAGGAACACCCCGGCATCGGCGCAGGCCTGGGCCTGGGCGAAGGAGAACAGCAGGGTCAGGTTGGTCTGGATGCCTTCTTTTTCCAGCTTCTCGGCGGCGCGGATGCCTTCCCAGGTGGAGGCCAGCTTGATCAGCACGCGATCACGCGGCACACCGGCCTGCTCGTACAGGCCGATCAGTTGGCGGGCCTTGGCCAGCAGGGTGGGCTCGTCGAACGACAGGCGGGCGTCCACTTCGGTGGAGATACGCCCTGGGATGACCTTGAGAATGCCCGAGCCGACGGCCACGGCGAACTTGTCGCAGGCCAGGTCCACGTTGCCCTTGGCGTCACTCTTGACCTGCTTGAGCAGGTCTGCGTAACCCGGGATCGCCGCCGCCTTGAGCAGCAACGAGGGGTTGGTGGTGGCATCGACCGGCTTGAGGCGGGTGATGGCGTCCAGGTCCCCGGTGTCGGCGACGACGGTGGTGAACTGCTTGAGTTGTTCCAGCTTGGAGGTCATGGGCGTGCTCTGTCCTGTGCAATGACTCGACATTACCCGAGCCCCGACGGCCACTCAAGGGCCGGCGGAGCAGGTCGGGCGAGGGAATGAAGGTTCGAGTCGAACGCGCGCCGGGGGTTCCCTCAGCGGCCTTGCAGCAGCTCAGCGGCCTGGTCGAGCACGGCCAGTGGTTCCGGGGCTTTGTGGATGTCCGCCGACAGCAATTGGCGGAAGCGCCGGGCACCAGGGAAGCCCTGTCCCAGCCCCAGGATATGCCGGGTGATGTGGTGCATGGCGCCGCCGCTCTCGATGTGCGCGACGATGTAGGGCCGCAGTTTCGCCAGCGCCTCGCTGCGGCTGACCACCGCGGCGGTGCTGCCGAACAGTTGCTGGTCGACTTCAGCCAACAGGTACGGGTTGTGGTAGGCCTCGCGGCCCAGCATCACGCCGTCGAAGGTCTGCAGGTGTGCGTGGCACTCCTCCAGCGTCTTGATACCGCCATTGAGCACCAGCTCAAGGTCCGGGAAGTCGGCCTTGAGCTGCGCGGCCACGTCATAGCGCAGCGGCGGGATCTCGCGGTTTTCCTTGGGCGACAGACCTTCGAGGATGGCGATGCGCGCATGCACGGTGAAGCTGCGGCAACCCGCGTCCCGCACCTGGCCGACGAAGTCGCACAGCTCGGCGTAGCTGTCGCGGCCATTGATGCCGATGCGGTGCTTGACCGTGACCGGAATATCCACCGCATCGCGCATGGCCTTGACGCAGTCGGCCACCAGCGCCGGATGCCCCATCAGGCAGGCGCCGATCATGTTGTTCTGCACCCGGTCGCTCGGGCAGCCGACGTTGAGGTTGACCTCGTCATAGCCCGCGTCCTCGGCCAGCCGCGCACAGGCCGCCAGCTCCGCCGGCACGCTGCCGCCCAGCTGCAGGGCCAGCGGGTGCTCGGTGTCGTCATGGCGCAGGAAACGATGGGCATCGTTGTGCAGCAGCGCACCGGTGGTGACCATTTCGGTGTAGAGCAGGGCGTGCCTGGAGAGCAGGCGCAGGAAGAACCGGCAGTGGCGGTCTGTCCAATCCATCATCGGCGCAACGCTGAAGCGGCGAGAGGGCTCAGGGTGCGTGGTTTCTGGCTTGGCGTCTGTTTTTGCGGTGTTTTCGTTCAACGTGTTTCTTACCGATTTTCGGGGGTTTTGGGGCGTTTTTACCAAGCGCTTGGTGCAATGTACCAAGCGAATCAGGACGTGTACCAATTCTCATGGCAACGATCAGACCCCGCAAGAAGGCCGACGGCACCATCAGCTACACAGCTCAGATCCGCATCAACCGCGACAAGGTGACAGTTTACCAAGAGAGCCAGACGTTCGTCCGTAAACAGGCGGCGGTGGCCTGGGCGAAGCGACGGGAGACGGAGTTGGCTGAACCTGGTGCAATCGAGCGAGCCGGGTAGGGCACACGATCAAGCAGATGATCGACCGCTACCTGGTCGAGGCGGAGAAAGCCTGGCCATTGGGCGAGAGCAAGCGGCGCACTCTGACTGCCATCAAGAACAGCTACCTGGGTGAGAAGCTGGATTCCGATATCAGCCAGCAGCTGCTGGTGGACTATGCCCTTTGGCGGATGAGTCCCGAAGGGGGAGGGATCAAGCCCCAGACGGCGGGCAATGACCTAGCGCACCTAGGCTCTGTGTTGTCATTGGCCAGAGCGGCATGGGGGTATGAGATCAATCCGCAGGCTATGCCTGATGCACGTCTTGTGCTGAAGAAGTTCGGCTACAACATGCGGAGTCGGGAGCGAGACCGGCGGCCAGCATTGGAAGAATTAGACAAGGTGATGAAGCATTTCTTCGACATGCTGCAGCGGCGCCCCAGCGTAATTCACATGCCCAAGGTGGTTGCGTTTGCGATTTATTCCACGCGGCGGATGGACGAGATCACCCGCATCCGTTGGGAGGATCTGGACGAGCATCAGCAGGCTATAAAAGTCTGGGATATGAAAAACCTGGTCAGAAGCTCGGGAACGATGTGTGGTGTTACTTGCCCGATGAGGCCTGGATGATCGTGAAGAGTATGCCACGGGAGTGTGCGGAAATTTTCCCGTACAACACGGATTCAATCGGCACGGCCTGGTCGAGGGCCTGCAAAATGACCGGGATTAGGGATCTGCACTTTCATGACCTGCGCCATGAGGGGGTAAGCCGGTTGTTTGAAATGGATTGGGACATCCCCAGGGTGTCTAGTGTTTCAGGCCATCGAGACTGGAATTCGCTCCGACGTTACACCCATCTGCGTGGTCGTGGTGATCGGTATAAAGAATGGGGATGGTTAGAGAAAATTATTCAAGCTTCAGTTAGACTCGGCGCCCGAGTTAAATAATTTTATGGTTTTTCTATGGGGTTTCCTTGATTTCTCTCTCTCTTGACTAGCCGTTAGCTTTCCAGTATCCGGCAAAATTGAATTTGCCACGGCGGCTAGCTAACAGCGACTAATGAGCCCATGCCTGGAGTTCCCCTTGACCGCTGATTTTGATGAAGGTTCTTTCCCGAAGGCGCGTGGATGGCTTCTCGCATTCTCGTCCTCCCTTATTGCTCTATGGTTTTTTGGCGCGGATCTAACATCCGTATCTGTGTTGGGAACAAAAATGGAGTTCACAAGGAATACTGAGCACATCTGGCTCGTAGCCCTTGCAATTAACGCCTATCTGTTGCTGAGATTTTACCAGCATCAACCGGATATTTCGTATTCCGGCTCGGGGGTTTACAAAAGATATTATGAAGGCTACATGTTGAGAATAATTATTTGGCTCAGCAAAAAAGACATTGAAAAAGAGGTTTTTGAGCTGGGAAAGAGGGATTTTCCCTCTGTGTTTCAGCATGCCATGGTTAAATGTGTAATTGAAACTTTCGAGTTTAAACGTGTAACTGAACCATCCGAAAAGCGTAGTCGCATCCGAGGCATGAAGGAAATGGTCGTCATCTGGGCTCACTGTGCTGCAACCGGAGAAAAAATGGAAAGGTCCGAAGTGACACCAGCTTACCGGGTCGACCGTGTCTGTCCGTACTGGGTAATCTGTCTCTGTGGCTGGCTCTCCAAGCTTAAACTCTGGATCAAAACTTCGTACGCTACAGAACATCTGTTGCCTTACTTATGGAGCGGGTTCGCGGCAGTGATCTGCCTTATTCGTTGGATTTCGGCTATTATCCCGTAAGGGCTTGAAAGTTTCGAAGTTGCACGGATTAGCGCCGAATCGTGGATGAAAATAAACGTTCCATGATTGCGAGACAGTCTGTGTTAGGAAAAGACTATATATTTGTTGGGTCTGCAAAACTATGACGGCCAGAAATCTAATGCAGGCTACGGTCAATAAAGGCGCTAATGGAGTAGCAATAGTTGATCTCGTTGCGATTTTATGTGTCATCTCTTGCTCTTTTGTAGCGCCAATAGTTGCGATTTTCATTTGGGCAGACAAAAAAGATTGGGCGGCTTGGATTCAGGCGATTGGTAGTGTTGAGGCAATCGTAGCTGCTACTCTTATTGCGGTCGGTACTCATCGAATGAGTATCAAAGCTCAACGTGCTAGGCAGGCCGCAGAACATGTGCGCGTTCTCTCTAACCTAAAAAGTTTGGTTGAGGAAACATACTCGTATCTAGCTTATGTTCGTGAACATGCTCGGGCAGGGCTTGATAAATGTGATTCGGCGAAGCTATTTCCTCCTACTATCGGTAGTGATAAAAATAAATGGTCTGATTATGGTTGGAAGGCTTCTGACATACGAAGGGGTATGTCGTTATTTGAAAAAAATATTGAGCAATTGTCAACGGTTGGCTTTGATAGCGTGGGTGATCCTTTCGTTGCGAGAAAACTATTGCTATTTATCTCCTATAGCAGAACTCTTTTTGATGAGATATATGCTGCTTGGGATTTGACGGGTGTAGAGCAAAAGGATGAAGACGTGCCTCAAATTTCTGACCCCCTCGACTCATTCAAATATCCGCCGGGGACACCAAATCTGTCACCCACTCAAAAGAGAATTGGATTGTCTCATTCAATAGCGCGAGGTTATATGAATTTTTATTTTAATGAAGATTTGCCTGTTCTAATCCGTGCGGTCTATAAAGATCTTATGGCTCGGTTGGATGTGGAATGTGGTGCGTAGGAACTTCCCCAGAAATAGATGGGTAGCATGGGTTTGTGAGCGCCCGCAACAGGTTTAGCAGCCCCCGTCTCTCAGACCAATTGCGCGAAAGCCGCCGATTATCGACGGCCATTGAACAGGGTGGCTGAGTTGGTTAAGTGCACAAACACGGTTAGCTTACGCGACAGAAGCTGGCGTGTTGAGATGCAAGCTGCAGGTTAGCCAGTCCCCAACGTTTTGTTCAACTGCGCGCACTCTTGACATGCAGCGTCCCTTTGCTGATCCAAATAATGCGCAAGATCGGCAATGTGAATGCCTCGGGCGCTTTTCTGGCTTGTCTCGAGTCGGGTGATAGGCAACTTGATTTGGCCGGCTAGCACTTTGCGCTGAAACATGTCCGGCGTAAGGTGGGTGAAATAATCATTACAAACTTCCTCCAGCGGGATGATCGCTCTCGCGTTGTACTGTGCCATTAGCATGAAAGCTGTATTCATGCGTGTCTCCCTATTGCTCGTTTTGCGGCCACATTGGCCATGTAAGCTGCCCATTTGCCGTTCTCGCGCTTCTGTCGGATCTGGCTACATTTTGTGTGTCGGCGGGTCGATCTGCCTTCGCCGCAAACATCACAGACTGCGGGCAGGTCGAGGCTGTGAGATGCTATGGCAAGCAGTTGGCGGACAAGGACCGCGTCCATACCCGTGAACGGGAGGAGGCTGCTGCGGCGGCCCTCGATCAGATGGCGGTGCAGCAGGCTGCCCGCCGCGACCTGGAGGGGCGTCTGCAGGCGCAGGGCCAGGCACATTGGAAGGAGATGAACGATGCACAACAAGCTCAGGCTCGCCTGCGTGACCGCCTTGCTACTGCTGACCTGCGGTTGTCAGTCCTTCTCGACGCCGGATCCGTTGCCGCCCAGGGTTGTGACGGTGGGCTGCGAAAAGCCCCCGGCGCCGGAGGCGTGGTTCATGGAGCCGTACGCGCCGAACTTGACCGAGCGCATGCTCAACGAATTGTCGCCATCACCGATGAAGGCGACCGAGGACTGATCGCGCTGCAGGCATGTCAGAAATATGTTTCTGAGATCTTAGAGTGAAACATACTACTTCAGGCTTCGATCAATTTTATAAGGGTTTGGAGCGCGCTGCGGATATATCTTTTTCGTGGCTCTGTCTTTTGCAAAAACAATCATGCAGTTAAGGGCTAGTAGGGAAATGGCTCCTGTATAAGTTCTGAGTATTACGCCGGGGGTGGCGGTAATTATTTGGCTGGTATGAACTAAGTACAGGCAGCCCATAGCGGCTCCGACACCTGTTCTCGATATTGTGAGGAAGCCTGTTCCAACTTCGCTGATGAGGCTGTGTATATATTCGAATTTCTCCCGGCTTGAGTCAAAGCTGAGCCGGATTCCTAGCTTTATCAATAGGACTAATGCATATGGAAAAAAGAGATAGAAGTAGTATTTTATTAGTTGGTCTCCAGCAAGGAGGCCTCCTAGAATTTCATCTACGTCACTCTCCTTCCTGCTAAATACGACAATAGGAGCAGCCCCAAGAAGAATTGCAAGAGGTATTTCTGTTTTTAGTTTGCTTATGTACTCAAAGAATTCGCTTTTCGTACTTTTCACATTTCTTCTAATTAAATTTTCCATGCGAGCAAGCCCTATGATCTGAGACATAAAAGGAGCGGGCCGAGTAGATGCGCCAACATCCAGCCCGGCCCGCCGAACCCGCAGACCCTTCCTGCAAGTCCAGCCGTGGCCCCTGCCTTGTGCACAAAGCGCGGCGAGCCTAATGCCTGTTTATCCATACAGTAAAGACTTGCAAGCCATGACCTCTCCTATCATCCCCTGGATGGGCGGCAAGCGCCGCCTGGCCGACCGCTTGATCCCTCTCTTTCCCCCGCATGAATGCTATGTGGAAGTCTTCGCAGGCGGTGCCGCGTTGTATTTCCTCCGACCTCAACCCGCACCTGTGGAGGTGCTCAACGACCTCAACGGCGACCTGGTCACCCTTTACCGGGTGGTGCAGAACCATCTGGAGGAATTCGTGCGCCAGTTCAAATGGGCGCTCAGCTCCCGCCAGATCTTCGAGTGGCAGAAGATGACGCGCCCTGAGACCCTGACCGACATCCAGCGTGCTGCCCGGTTCTTCTACCTGCAGCAGCATGCCTTCGGTGACAAGGTGACTGGGCAGACATTCGGTACCGCGACGACGGGGCCGGCCATCAACCTGTTGCGCATCGAGGAGAACCTGTCCGCCGCTTTGTTCTAGCATTTCGCAGTATATTGAGCTTTCGCTGGCATAATGATATCAGTGGCATTTCCTGCTCATTGGCTCACTGGAGGAATTATGCCAACCATCAAGACAACCTTACTCGGAGGGGCGAAGCCGGAAGCTTCGACGCTTCTCAAAATCCAAGAGGAAATGGGCGCGCGGCCATGGCAACACATGAATTTCATGGTTTTCGAGGTCGACTATGACCGCAAAAAATATTATTGCTGCTGGTCTGGTGGAGAGCTGCGAAACGGTCAGCCGCACATGACCTTAATCGGTCAGGCGGCCGCTGAATCGCTAGCCAACCTTCCGCTCGGAAATAATGATGTTCTGATCGTCCAAGAGCTGAAGCTTGGGGAGACGCCGTTACGAAAAAAAATCAAGGCAACGTTGAAAAGGGCGCCTGCGAATTCAAAAATCTGTTTTATTGGCGATATGCAAGGTGAGCTGGACGGTCACTTGCCGCAGGCCTTTAACCTGCAGCCCGGTACCAAAGATATTTCTCACTAATGCGAATTTTTTGATTAGATCCTCTCGTTGGTTAGGGCAGCTGCTCTCGGGCCGTCTTGGTTGTTTGAGGCTGCATCTTGTAGGATGCAGTCTCTCGGGCATGAGGCCCAAGATTCATGGATAAGTACAGGCGGTGAAGTAAGGAATATGAAGAACGTTCTAGGGTCCGTTTTTGCTGGGTTGTGTCTTGCGGCTGCACTGTCTGGGCTGTCAGGGTGTAATGACCCAGGGTACAAGGTGACTGGCAACAATCAAAAAGAGCTGGATCAATATGCGGCGCACCGTGGTGATGCAATAGCATATTTGCTGAAGACTACCGTCTATGTCGGTGAGATAAAGACGATGAAGTCACTGCCAGTCGGCCCGGCATTACCTGCGCAGCATAAGAAGATGCTTGATATGCGCGCTGAGGGTGATGCGTTGGGCGATATGTTTTCGCCGCTATCCTACTGTCGTGGGGCTGGCTATAAGGCCCAAGAGTACTGGTCTGTGGTGGTGGGGAATATCCGAACGGAAACACCGGAAGATGCCTTGGCGGCTTATGTCGAAGCGGCTCAGGATTGCCAGGGGCAGATTGATAATGCCCCGAAGCCTGTAACTTATATAGAAACCGACATCGATAAGGTGCCGCCTGTAGATGGATGCTTAAAAATTATTTCGTTGGGCTCTGAAGAGAAGGTGCAGGGTTGGAGTTGTGCAACTGAGTTGCTTTCCAAGAAATAGCTTTGCTGGAAATTTATTCAAAGACGCCCTGGATTTTCCAGGGCGTTTTCGTTATTACAATGTTTTCATGCGGTGACTGACTGCTTCCAGAATGTCTGGGAGTGTGGCTCGAGGTGCTCGCTCCGGATTGCCAATGAACGCGGCTAGGCGATCCCTGTTCAGCAGGGCAGTATCAGGCTCGATAGCCTTGATGTGCATCTCGCCGGTCGGGTCGAAGTACATCAAGAAGCGGGTGTGCAGCAGCTGCTTCCTGAGCAGTTGTTCGGTTTGGGCAGGAAGATCGCGCAGCGCGCCCTGTTCTCCGGGCCAGATACCGGAAGCAACGCGGGGAGCTTCGCTGCCAGAGCGTTCGGCCAGCAGGCGTTGGAGCCATTCCCGGTACTCGGCAGCCAGCTCGGGAGTGCAGTAGTCAGCAGCGCGCTGGGCGCCAATGGCATCAACCATCCATAGATCTCGGCTGCCGCGTTGCAGCTTGCGTTTGTGCTGGGTAACCAGGCTGCGAACGATTCGGTCTGAGTTGCCCAGGTTGAGCGCTGTGCAGAGGTTCCCGGCGCTGAACCAGGGCTTGTCGTCTAGCTCGGCGATCAGGATATGGCGACCTCGGAAGGCGCGCTGCTCAAACATAGTGTCCTGAACAACAGGCAGACTGCTTTTCCCGGAAACCGCTTGTTCCATCTGGTTGAAGGCATTGATGTATGGAGGCCACACGTGCGTATCACCAAGCTGAGGCTGAAGGGCGGCCATGAGCGGCTGCGTCTGATCGCGGATTCGTTGTACCAAGCGGTGACGGAATATCAGCTCAGATCGGCGGATGACCGCACGCGGCACTAACGATACCGTGGGGCAAAAATGGGGCAAACCGAGCGCCATTCTATGCCCCTCTATGCCCTTTGGGCGTCTGGCGAGCAGATACAAAAAGCGCCCAAGCCCTTTGTATATGGGGCTTGGGCGCTTTATCTGGTTAATACCCCAGCACAATTGGTGTATGTTTATTTTGATGATTAACTTAGTGGTTGTTGAAATGGGCGAGTGGCTAGCCTAAATTAATGCTGCGGGCTCCGCTTGCTCAATTTCGTGAGATTGTATGAATAAAAAAATAATGCTACTGATTAAGGTATTTGATGAAGAGAAGTACGCGGACGCATTTATTCAGAATGGTGAAATGTTCTGTCAGACGATTGGGCAGTTCAAGGGGTTAGAGAATGATGTCGCACGCGGTGATCGATTTGAGGCTCCGTCGGATTGGTATCAACCTGATCGCGTAACAGTTTCACTCTCATTCGATACCCCGGAAGGAGAAAAAACATCATTCAACTTAGACCTTGCAGGTCCGTTAGTTTTTCTGCGGAAGGGGTATGATGAGCTGAATGCGTACTGTATGTATGCTGTGACCATCCCGAATTTCGACGAGACATATGAGACCGAAGAGGAACGACTGCGACTATTCTCGGAAATTAACTCAATACTGAAGGTAAGTGCAACGCTCAGTGAAGAAATGCTATCCCTTGGCGAGCATGCGGTGGTCGTTTTCGGTGTGTCGGATTACATCGAGAGAGTAAGGCAGGCTGCAATGCAAAAGGGGTATTCTTCTTGGCGTGGGCTTGTTGATTATTTTGATCCTGAATCCTTTCACGGAAAATTCGAAGAGGTTGAAGCGGTTTTTAAAAAGAGGGATATCTACTCATATCAAAACGAGTTCAGGTTTGTTTTCGATTCGAGTGAGCTCTCAGGCGCGAAGACTATTCACGTTGGATCTCTCGCTGGAATTGCTCTAAAGATGAGAACTAGGGAGATCAATAGCAAGATAGAGCTTAGGCTTGCCGAGAGTGAATGCGGCGAAGGCTTGTCGAGTTAGCAGGTGTGGGAGCTCGCCTGTACGTGGAGCGGGAGGGAAAGTGGTACAAAAGCGGTATTGGATGTTTGTTTATAATCTGGATATCTTATAGATAGGGCTCTTTAAGAAAAAACTGCCCCATCCACCAACGGTACCGAGGAAGGGCGAGTGGCCTGGCAACGATATTTATACTGAGCGTCGTTAGGCAAACCTAGCGCTATTCTATGCCCCTCTTGACGTCTGGTGAGCAGATACAAAAAGCGCCCAAGCCTTTGTGTACAGGGCTTGAGCGCTTTTTCTGGTTAATACCCAACCCAATTGGATTGTGGCGGGATCATCTATATAAGCTGATCAATCATTCATCATGTTTGTAAGTATTTTACCAAAGTTGGCACTTGAAAGAAGAATTTTCATTGCGTCTGAGAGGTCGTCTATGTTGTCGCAAATGAACTCCGCGCCATCGAAGGTTAAAATGCACGGGAAACCTCCAGTGTTTTGACGCCATTTAGCAACGGGGAAGGATTGTTTAGCCTCTGGGTTTATGAGGCACAGTTGATCGCTGTCAAAAAATTCTCTCGGTGTGAATGGGTCATCAAACGAATTGGTTACTTTTGTTATTCTTCCCACCGCTGAAACCGTTGTCGCTAATCTAATATCTTTAACGGAAATATCTTGAAGCTCTTGGGAAATGCTTCTCAGCAAATCGTAGACCTGCTGTACATTGGCGTCGGCTTGAGTAGCTTTGCTTATTCCGGCTCTGATAGATTCTGAAAAGCTCATGATTAAATCCTTGCGACATGACTCAATATAGGATAGTGATCAGATATGTCTTTCCACTGCGTATTAGGTTCAAGCACGGACATATCTGAAAAAATAGTGGCATGTTCTTTAAATTCCCAATCTCTTACAAAATGAGAGGAAAATAAGATTTGGTCGAAGATTGCACCATGACTTGCCATGATTTTTGAATGGGCAAAGGTTCCGGGCGGCCCCTCTGGGTGCGGTGATAGACGTGACCAAAATGGATTGTAGAAGTATTTTCTGGTTTTTCTTACGTAGTTTAAGTCCCTGCTAGCGAGAATTCCTCGCACAATAGAGATATCAAACGGCTCGTCATTATAATCGCCGAGAAGAACTATCGGGCTATTAGGGTTTTCATCCGAGATTGCTGTTGCTTTGGTTCGTAAAGCATCTCCAAGTCGAAGCCTTTCGGGGCTTCCTTGAGGGTAGGTGCCGCGGCTTTGCCAATGCTATAAACCAAAAAAAATCTCCTCGCCATGCTTTGGTGTAAGCCCTACAAATACTCCTGCTTTTAACCATTGGTCAGTGTGGGGATCTTTGATGTTTGCAATTGTAGCAGCGGTGGATAATGAAAACTTATCTGAGTTAAATACAAGGCAGAAATCATCAATGGATTTTCCAGCTGAATATAGGCTAAGGACCTGGTATTTTTGATTGCTGCCTTGATTTAAAGTTTGTGTTAGATTCTTAATATTGTCATGATCAACTTCGCATAGCCCGAGGACGTCCACTTCTCGTTGAAGTAGTGCATTGATAACGCAGTAAAAACTCTCAGTGATTGGATATTTGGTTGCGCCATTCTTTGGGGGGCTTAACCTGCAATTCCACCATGCGCATTTCAATTCCATTATCGATCCATTATCAGGTACGGAAATTCTAAGGCCCGATACGTAAGCAGATGATTCCTAGCCGAATACCCCCCATTATAGGACAGGATGGCCATTGGAGATCAGGCACCTGCAACGCGGGCAAAGGAGAATCACGGTGTGTGTGGCTCTAGTTCAAACACATGAACAAAATGAGAGTGGTACAAAAATGGTACATGCGTAGCATGGTTAGCTGGTGCAGCCTGAAAATAAGGGCTTTCAAGAAACGCCTGCCCAGCCCATCATCGGCGCAACGCTGAACCGGCGGGAGGGCTCAGGGCGTGCAATATCGGGTGTTGGGGCGATTTCTAGGGGCATTTGGATAAGGTGTTTCCGTACCTGCCTCGGCAGCTCAGGCAGGACAACGTCAGAGCAAGGAAAAGGCAACCGCCTAAGTTCAGGGGCGCCTGGGAATGACAGATGCGCAAGTTTACCAGATCGCACCGGGCATCTGCCCCGAAGCGACGATCCGCGCAATCCTTTCGGTTTGTTCAGGCAAATTTTACGAAAGATTGACGCCCTGGCCCCGATACTGCTCCACACCTTAGATCAGGAGCGGGTCCAATGCGTTTTAAATCGGTAGCGTTGTCTGTGTGCTGCGCCGCGCTGTTCGCGCCTTTCATGGCGAGCGCCGCCAGCCAGCCTGTCATGGGCTGGGTGGAGGAAGTGAAGATCTACCCCGAGGCGGTTCCGGTGAAGGCGAAACTGGACACCGGGGCGCTGACCTCTTCCCTGGATGCACGCAACATCGAGTACTTCGACAAAGGCAACGAGAAGTGGGTGCGCTTCACTGTCGTCATGAAAAACAGCGACACCGGTAAAGAGACGGAGCAGAAGTTCGAGCGCGCCCTGCTGCGCAAGGTGAAGGTCACGGGCGCCGGTGGGGTCGACCATCGGCCGGTGGTGTCGATGAAGATCTGCGTGGGCAAACAGATGCTCGACGAGGAGTTCTCCCTGCGCAACCGCAAGAACATGATCTACCCGGTGCTGGTGGGGCGTAAGTCCCTCGAACACATCGGCCCCGTGGATGTCTCGAAGAAGTTCACCCAGGAGCCGTCCTGCAAGGCTTGATCAGCGCCAGAAGGCCCTGATGAACATCAGGGCCAGCGACAGCCACACGACGACAATCACCGCCCCGGCCAGGTAACTGCTGGGGCGTTTGTTTTGGGCGTTTTCAAACGCCTGGGCCTGGTTTCGGCTTTCGATGTGGACCTGCTCGGGGACCAGGCGAATGATCACCCAGATGAACACCGGTAGCAGGACCAGGTCATCGAGCAGCCCCAGCACGGGAATGAAGTCGGGGATCAGGTCGATGGGGCTCAGTGCATAGGACACCACCAGGACACACAGCGCTTTTACCTGCCAAGGCGTTCGTGGATGGCGGCAGCAGAACCACAAGGTCATGGTCTGCCGCTTGATGGATCGGGCCCATTGTTTCAATCGTTGGAGCATGGCGTTGCGCTCGGGAACCAGAAAGCGCCAACCCTACGATCGCGAGGGTGAAAAAACTGTGGGTTCAGCGAGAAATTATTCTAAGCAGCAACACCGTTATCGCGCCCAGGATGGGCGAGAACCAGCCGCCGAAGGTCTGGATCAATAACTCGGGCAGGTACAGGGTGGTACCGATTTCGTGAGACGGCACATCGGAGGAGTAATGGCCGTACGCGATGATCGTCAGGGCAAACCCCGAGGCCAGGATCGCACCCAGCATCTTCAGCAAGAGGGACTTGTTGCTGGTAAAGGCCAGCAGCGCGCCGCATGCGAACCCGATCAGGCCGGTCAGCAGCTCGAAATCGGACTCGGGCTCGATGAACCATTGGTCGGCGTTGAGGCCGAACAGTTTGCCGAGGTACCACCCGGCTGAGCTGCCGAGCAGCAGGGCCAGGAGGAGCAGTGCTGTTGGTTTATGTCGTGCGGTGTCGAGCATGTCGGCATCCATTGTCAATGATCCCGTGCGCAGTGCAGGGCGCCGCCGCGCAGACAGCCAAGCGCATAGTTTACGCACTGCACCGGTTTCGTGACACAAGACAACCCAGCCGTGTGTTCGGCCCCGCGTCGGTTTCAGGATGAGCCCTGTCGCTTGGGTGCAAATCTCCAGCGCCAGCAGTGCCATGCTTGCAGGATGCCTACGGACCCAGTGCGCGCAGACGCACGGCCTTAGGCACGGAGGGTGCCCGACCACCATGTGACCGTGACATGGACGGTGCGCCGCAGCAGAAGACGCCGGACGCCTGCCATGCAGCGGTCCGTGATGCCGAGGTCCGCTGTATGCCTGAACAGACGCTTCACCTGCCATTGATCCAGCGCGTGCTGGAGCGCTACAAGGACACCGACGGTGCCTTGCTGCCGATCCTCCATGCCATCCAGGAAGACGCAGGCTTCGTGCCCGACGTCGCCGTCCCCGAAATCGCCCATGCCCTCAACCTCAGCCAGGCCGAGGTGCGCGGAGTGATCAGCTTCTACCACGATTTTCGTACCACACCCCCGGCGCGCCATACCCTGCGCCTGTGCCGGGCCGAATCCTGCCAGAGCCGGGGCGCCGAGGCCCTGGCCGCGCAACTGCGCGAGCAACTGGCCCTCGACGACCACGGCACCACCGCCGATGGCGCCATCAGCCTGCGACCGGTGTACTGCTTGGGGGCGTGTGCCTGCTCGCCGGCACTCGAACTGGACGGGCAACTGCATGCGCGCCTTACCCCTGAACGCTTGCGTGCGCTGGTCAACGGCTGCCGGGAGGAAGAAGCATGCTGAAGCTATTCGTCCCCTGTGATTCGGTCGCCCGCGCGGTGGGTGCCGACCAGGTTGCCGATGCACTGGCCCGTGAGGCCGAACGCCGGCAATTGCCGGTACAGATCCAACGTACCAGTTCCCGTGGCCTCTATTGGCTGGAGCCGATGATCGAAGTGGAGCACGCCGGTGCGCGCCTGGGCTTTGGTCCGGTTGCCGTCGAAGATGTTCCAGGCCTGCTGGATGCCCTGGCGGGCGAGCCCGGGGGCCATTCTCTGGCCCTGGGACCGGTGGCTGAAATCCCTTACCTGAAGTCCCAGCAGCGCCTGCTGTTCGCCCGTGCCGGCATCACCCGGCCGCTGTCGCTGGAGGACTACCGCGCCCACGGCGGCTTCGAGGGCCTGGCCCGTGCGGTGGCGCTCGATGGCGCCGACGTGGTCGCCGCGGTGCTCGACTCCGGCCTGCGTGGCCGTGGCGGCGCGGCCTTCCCCGCGGGCATCAAGTGGCGCACCGTGCGCGACGCGGGGGCAGGGCAGAAGTATGTGGTGTGCAACGCCGACGAAGGCGACTCCGGCACCTTCGCCGACCGCATGCTGATGGAGGGCGACCCTTTCCTGCTGATCGAAGGCATGGCCATCGCGGGCCTGGCCGTCGGGGCAACCAAGGGCTACATCTATGTACGTTCCGAGTACCCGGATGCGATCCGTGTGCTGAACGAGGCCTTCGACATCGCCCGTTCGGCCGGTTACTTGGGCGATGACGTCGCCGGCAGCGGCCTTGCCTTCGACCTGGAAGTGCGGGTCGGTGCCGGCGCCTATATCTGCGGCGAGGAAACCGCGCTGCTCGAATCCATCGAAGGCAAGCGCGGCATCGTGCGCGCCAAGCCGCCGCTGCCAGCGCTCGAAGGCCTGTTCGGCCTGCCGACCCTGGTGCACAACGTGCTCACCCTGGCGTCGGTACCGGTGATCCTGGCCAAGGGCGCCGCGTTCTACCGCGACTTCGGCATGGGCCGCTCGCTGGGCACCATGCCGTTCCAGCTGGCCGGCAACGTTCGCCGTGGCGGTCTGGTGGAGCGTGCGTTCGGCCTGACCCTGCGTGAGCTGGTGGAAGACTACGGCGGCGGCACCGCCAGCGGTCGGCCACTCAAGGCCGCGCAGGTCGGTGGCCCCTTGGGCGCCTGGGTGCCGCCGAGCGGCTTCGACACCCCGCTGGACTACGAGGCCTTCGCCGCCATGGGCGCGATGCTGGGTCACGGCGGCGTGGTGGTGGCTGACGACACCCTGAACATGGCCAGCATGGCCCGCTTCGCCCTGCAGTTCTGCGCCGAGGAATCCTGCGGTAAATGTACGCCTTGCCGGATCGGCTCGACCCGCGGCATGGAGGTGGTGGACCGCCTGATCGCCAGTACCGACATGGCCGAGCGGCACGACCAGGCGCTGCTGCTGCGCGACCTGTGCGACACCATGCAGTACGGCTCGCTCTGCGCCATGGGCGGCATGACCTCGTATCCTGTGGCCAGCGCCCTCAAGTATTTCCCTGCCGACTTCGGTCTGACCACCACGGAGGCCGCCCAGTGATCAATTTCTTCGACCCTGCCAGTGACATCGACCTGGGTACGCCGGCGCGTGAAAGCGAGGTGCAGGTCAACCTGGTCATCGATGGCCGCGAGATCAGCGTGCCCGCCGGCACCTCGGTGATGCGCGCCGCAGCCATGCTCGGCACGACCATTCCCAAACTGTGCGCCACCGACAGCCTGGAAGCCTTCGGTTCCTGCCGCATGTGCATGGTGGAAATCGAAGGCATGCGCGGCTACCCCGCCTCGTGCACCACGCCGGTGAACGAGGGCATGGTGGTACGGACCCAGACCCCGCGCCTGGCGGACCTGCGCCGCAATGTCATGGAGCTGTACATCTCCGACCACCCGCTGGACTGCCTGACCTGCTCGGCCAACGGCAACTGCGAGCTGCAGACCGTGGCCGGCCAGGTCGGCCTGCGCGAAGTGCGCTATGGCTATGACGGCGCCAACCACCTGGACGAGAAGAAGGACGTCTCCAACCCGTACTTCGACTACGAGCCGAGCAAGTGCATCGTCTGCAGCCGCTGCGTGCGGGCCTGCGAAGACATCCAGGGCACCTTCGCCCTGACCATCACCGGGCGCGGTTTCGAGTCCCGGGTGGCGGCGGCCGGCGGTGATGACTTCCTCAGCTCCGAGTGCGTGTCCTGCGGTGCCTGCGTGCAGGCCTGCCCGACCGCGACCCTGAGCGAGAAGAGCCTGATCCAGCTCGGGCAGCCTGAGCGCGCCGTCATCACCACCTGCGCCTATTGCGGCGTGGGCTGTTCGTTCCGCGCCGAGATGAAGGGCGACCAGCTGGTGCGCATGGTCCCGGACAAGAACGGCGGCGCCAACCATGGCCATGCCTGCGTCAAGGGCCGCTTCGCCTGGGGCTATGCGACCCACCCGGATCGTGTCACCAAGCCGATGATCCGCAAGCACATCAACGACCCCTGGCAGGAGGTCAGCTGGGACGAGGCGGTCAACTATGCCGCCAGCGAGTTCCGGCGCATCCAGCTCAAGCATGGGCGTGATTCCATCGGCGGCATCACTTCCAGCCGTTGCACCAACGAAGAAGCCTACCTGGTGCAGAAGCTGGTGCGCGCCGCCTTCGGCAACAACAACGTCGACACCTGCGCGCGGGTGTGCCATTCGCCCACCGGTTATGGTCTCAAGCAGACCCTGGGCGAGTCCGCCGGCACCCAGAGTTTCGACTCGGTGATGCAGGCCGACGTGGTGCTGGTGATCGGTGCCAACCCTACCGACGCCCACCCGGTGTTCGGCTCCCAGCTCAAGCGCCGCCTGCGCCAGGGCGCGCGGCTGATCGTCATCGACCCACGGCGTATCGACCTGGTGGATTCGCCCCATGCCCGAGCCGAGCTGCACCTGCAACTGCGCCCGGGCACCAACGTGGCCATGCTCAACGCCCTGGCCCACGTGATCGTCACCGAAGGCCTGGTGGACCAGCCGTTCGTCGATGCCCGCTGCGAGGCGCAGGACTTCGCCCGCTGGCGTGATTTCGTCAGCCTCGCCGAGAACGCGCCGGAGGTGCTTGGCCCGGTGTGCGGCGTGCCTGCCGAGCAGATCCGCGAAGCCGCCCGGCTGTACGCCACCGGCGGCAATGCGGCGATCTACTACGGCCTGGGCGTCACCGAGCACAGCCAGGGCAGCACCGCGGTGATGGGGATCGCCAACCTGGCCATGGCCACCGGCAACGTCGGTCGTGAAGGTGTCGGCGTGAACCCGCTGCGTGGGCAGAACAACGTCCAGGGCTCCTGCGACATGGGGTCGTTCCCCCACGAGCTGCCAGGCTACCGGCACATCTCCAACGAAGGCGTGCGCGCCGAGTTCGAACAGGCCTGGGGTGTGACCCTGCAGCCTGATCCGGGCCTGCGTATTCCCAACATGTTCGAGGCGGCGCTGGACGGCAGCTTCAAGGCCCTCTACTGCCAGGGCGAGGACATCGCCCAGAGCGACCCCAACACCCAGCACGTCACCGCTGCCTTGATGGCCATGGAGTGCGTGGTGGTGCAGGATATCTTCCTCAACGAGACGGCCAAGTTCGCCCACGTGTTCCTGCCGGGCAGCTCGTTCCTCGAGAAGGACGGCACCTTCACCAACGCCGAGCGTCGTATCTCGCGGGTGCGCAAGGTCATGGAGCCCCTGGCCGGCAAGGCCGACTGGGAAGCCACCGTGGCCCTGGCCAATGCCTTGGGCTATCGGATGGACTACAGCCATCCTTCGCAGATCATGGACGAGATCGCTCGCCTGACCCCGACCTTCCACCGGGTCAGCTATGCCGAGATCGACCGCCACGGCAGCCTGCAATGGCCGTGCAACGACGCCGCGCCCGAGGGCACCCCGACCATGCACATCGACCAGTTCGTGCGCGGCAAGGGGCGCTTCATGCTCACCGGCTACGTGCCCACCGACGAAAAGGTCAACAACCGCTTCCCGCTGCTGCTGACCACCGGGCGCATCCTCAGCCAGTACAACGTCGGCGCCCAGACCCGGCGCACCGGCAACGTCGCCTGGCATGCCCAGGACCGCCTGGAGATCCACCCCACCGACGCCGAGGCCCGTGGCATCAGCGACGGCGACTGGGTCGGCGTGGGCAGCCGAGCCGGCCAGACCGTGTTGCGTGCCAAGGTCAGCGCCCGGGTGGCGCCGGGGGTGGTGTACACCACCTTCCACTTCCCGGAGTCCGGCGCCAACGTGATCACCACCGACAACTCCGACTGGGCCACCAACTGCCCTGAATACAAAGTCACGGCGGTGGAGGTGGTGAAGGTGTTCCACCCCTCCGAATGGCAGAAGCGCTACCAGGCGTTCAGTGACGAACAACAGCGGCTGCACAAGGAGCGCCGCCAGGCCGGGAAGTCCGAGAAAGCCGAGGTGCGCCGATGAGCGGTCATGAAAGTCTGGTCAAGATGGCCAACCAGATCGCCCAGTACTTCGCCAGCGAGCCTGATCGGGCGCTGGCGGTGCAGGGGGTGAGGCAGCACCTGCAGAGCTTCTGGACGCCGGCGATGCGCCGGCAACTGGGGGAGCGGTTGCAGGCCGATGGCGGGGAGGGCGTGGATCCGCTGGTGAAGGAGGCGTTGCAGCAGGCGGCGTGATGACATGAACGGGCCGGGGCTGCCCTGCAGCCCTTTCGCGGCACAAGACCGCTCCTACGGATACCGCATCAGCATCGGCTTGCGCGGTACCTGTAGGGACGGCTTTGATCGACATGAAAAGTCCGTCATGTTTATCAGAAAAATACTGATCCAGTGCTACGCTCGCAAAAACCTCGCATTGGATACCGCGCTATGGACATGAACTGGCACCAGGCCCTGCAAGAGAGCCTGAGCTGGCTCGCAATCGCCTCCGTCATCACCCTCGTCTGCTTCACGGCCGCTGGCGCCCTGGCGGTGCGCTTCACCCGGTGGGGCAGGCAGTTCTGGTCGCTCGCCGGCCCCTATTTCAGCTTCAGGCGCAGTTGGCGACCGCTGCTGGTGTTCGCCCTGCTGCTGGTGCTGACGCTGTTCTCGGTGCGCCTGAACGTGCTCTTCTCGTTCTGGTACAACGGCTTCTACAGCGCCTTGCAGGCCCTGGACCAGACGGCGTTCTGGTACTTGCTCGGGGTGTTCGGGGTATTGGCCACCATCCATGTGCTGCGCTCGCTGTTCACCTACTACGTGACCCAGGCGTTCAACATCCACTGGCGTGTCTGGCTCACCGAACGCCTGACCGCGGACTGGATGCAGGGCGATGCCTACTACCGCGGGCGGTTTCTCGCCGAGCCGGTGGACAACCCCGACCAGCGTATCGAACTGGACGTCAATGCCTTCGTCACGGGTTCCGTATCCCTGGCCCTGGGCGCGGTCAGCGCATTGGTCTCGCTGGTGGCGTTCACCGCCATTCTCTGGGGGTTGTCGGCGCCGTTGGCGATCGGCGGCCTGGAGATTCCCCGGGCGATGGTGTTTGCGGTGTACCTGTACGTGATCGTCGCCACCTGGATCGCGTTTCGCCTCGGACGTCCGTTGATCCGCCTGAACTTCCTCAACGAGAAACTCACCGCGAACTTCCGCTACGCCCTGATGCGCCTGCGCGAGAACGCCGAGAACATTGCCTTCTACCAAGGCGCGCAGGTCGAGCGCGGGACCTTGCTGGGGCGCTTCGGCGCGCTGATCGTCAACGTCTGGGCGATGGTCTACCGAAGCCTGAAGTTCAGCGGTTTCAACCTGGGCATCAGCCAGGTCGCGGTGGTGTTTCCGTTCATCCTCCAGGCGCCGCGGTTCTTCAGCGGGGCGATCAAGCTCGGGGATGTGATGCAGACCTCCCAGGCCTTCGGCCAGGTGCAGGATTCGCTTTCGTTCTTCCGTGAGTCCTACGACACTTTCGCCCAATACCGCGCCACGCTTGACCGTCTGACCGGTTTTCTGGACGCCAACCGACAGGCCAGCACGCTGCCGCGCGTCACCACCCAGGAGCAGGCGCAGGCGCTGGATATCGCAGGCTTGCAGGTACTGCGCCCGGATGGCCACGCGCTGATCGCCGACTTGGACTTGCGCCTGCGGGCGGGGCAGGCGCTGTTGATCAAAGGGCCATCGGGCAGCGGCAAGACCACCTTGCTGCGCGCCCTGGCCGGCCTGTGGCCCTACGCCGAAGGCGAGGTCAAGCGGCCTCTGGGCAACCGGGCGTTGTTCCTCTCCCAGCGCCCGTACCTGCCGTTGGGTGACCTGCGTACCGCGATCGCCTACCCTGCGGCAGTCACTCCCGCGGACGAGTCGCGCATGCAGCAGGCCCTGCGTCAGGTCAACCTGGCGCACCTGGCCGAGCGCCTGGACGTCAGCGGTGACTGGTCGAACATCCTCTCGGTGGGCGAGCAGCAGCGCCTGGCGTTCGCCCGGTTGCTGTTCAACCGGCCGCAAGTGGTGTTCCTCGACGAGTCCACTTCGGCCATGGACGAAGGGCTGGAGCATGCGCTGTATTCCTTGCTGCGCACTGAAATACCGGACACCTTGCTGGTGAGTGTCGGACACCGCAGCACGCTGGCCGCATTCCATACCCATCGCCTGGAAATGGATGGCCAGGGCGGCTGGTCGTTGCTCGAGCAACAGCCGACCGAGGATGCGCTGGCCTAGCGAGGCTCTGCGGCCGCACCGCGCAGCAGCGCCACCCCCGCGAGGGTGGCGCTGGCGAACGCGGCGCCCACCAGGAAGGTGGCCTGATAGCCAATCCCGTCCCACAGCAGGCCGGCCATGACGCTGGCCGCCAGCAGGGCCACGCCGGACAGCAGGTTGAACAGGCCGAAGGCCGTGCCGCGCAGGTTCGCGGGTGCACTGTCGGCGATCAACGCGCTGAAGATGCCCTGGGTGAAGCCCAGGTGCAGCCCCCAGACCACCACGCCCGATGCCAGCCCGGCCCAGCCGGGCAGCAGGGCCAGCGCCAGATCGGCGGCAACCAGCAAGCCCAGCCCCATCATCAGCACGCCCCGGCGGCCGACGCGGTCCGACAGCGCGCCTGCGGGGTAGGCCGACAGCGAGTAGGCCAGCGCCATCAGCACCAGCACCGCCGGTGCCCACAGCGGCGCCAGGCCCATGTCCTGGGCGCGCAGCAGCAAGAACGCTTCGCTGAACCGCGCCAGGGTGAACACCATGACCAGGCCCATCAGCCGCCAGTAGGCCGGCCCGAGCCGCGCCAGTTCGCCCAGTGCCAGCGGCGAGCGCACTGCACGCGCTGCCACAGAGGTCTCAGGTTCGCGAACGAAGGCGATGAGGACGTAGACGGCGAGGAACGCCGGGATCACCGCCACCCAGAACACCGTCTGAAAGTGGCTCGCGGTCAGCCACATCAGCACGATCGCCAGCAAGGGCCCGAGAAAGGCGCCCACGGTGTCCAGTGTCTGGCGCAGGCCAAAGGCCGCACCGCGCAGCTCGGGTGGTGTGACATCGGCGATCAGCGCATCGCGCGGCGCGCCGCGGATGCCCTTGCCGATCCGGTCGACAAAGCGCGCCGCGGTCAGCCATTCAAGGCCTGATGCCAGGGGAAACACCGGCTTGGTCAATGCGGCCAGGCCATAGCCCAGTACCGTGAGCAGCTTGCGCTTGCCCAGCCAGTCACTGAGCGCACCGGAAAACACCTTGGTGATCGACGCCGTCGCCTCGGCCACCCCCTCGATGAACCCCACCGCCACCACCGATGTGCCCAGCACGGTCACCATGTACAGCGGCAGCAGGGCGTGGATCATCTCCGAGGAGATGTCCATGAGCATCGAGACGAAGCCCAGGGCCCAGACACTGCGGGGGATGGTGGGTAATGCCTGGTGGGACGGTGATGGATCGAAGTTGTCAGCGCCGCTCATCGCAGACCTCGGGATCGTTGTCGCGCCTGGATTGGAGCGACCGTATTCACTGTAGGCCATGGAAGCCGACGGTCGGGGTGGCCTGGGAGGGTAGGGCCGCAGGTGCGGCGTCCGGGGGGGGCGTCAGTCGCCACCGATGCGGTCAAGTTCGTGCTTCAACCGGTCGCGTCCGAGCTGTCCGAAGGGCAGCGCAAAAAACGCCCGGCAGCGCGCCTCGATATGTGCCAGCGTTGCGTCAAACGCCGCATCCACCTGCGCTTCGCTGCCGTGCACCTCGGACGGGTCCTCCAACCCCCAATGCGCTTTGACCGCCATGCCGAAATACACCGGGCAGGTTTCGCCCGCAGCCTTGTCGCAAACGGTGATGACGATGTCCGGCGGGTTGTCCTCGAAAGCGTCGTTGCCCTTGCTGGCTAGCCCGTCGGTTAAGATGCCGGCGCGCTCCAGGGTCAGCAGGCTGCGGGGCAGGACCTGGCCTTTGGGGAAGCTGCCTGAACTCACCGCCTCGAAACCGGCGGGGGCCAGGTGGTTGAACATGGCTTGGGAAAGGATGCTGCGGCAGCTGTTGGCCGTGCACATGAACAGGACACGCATGTTGAAGCTCCGGGGTCAGATGCTCAGGCGCAGTGCCAGGGCAGAAAGGGTGACAAGCAGCACGGGCAAGGTCAGCAGGATGCCGACCTTGAAGTAGTAGCCCCAGGTGATGCGCACGCCTTTGCGCACCAGCACATGCAGCCACAGCAGGGTCGCCAGGCTGCCGATGGGGGTGATCTTGGGGCCCAGGTCGCAGCCGATGACGTTGGCGTAGATCATCGCCTCGCGCACCAAGCCCTGGGCTTCGCTGGCATGGATCGACAGTGCGCCGATCAGCACGCTGGGCAGGTTGTTCATCACCGACGAGAGCAGCGCCGAGATCAACCCTGTGCCCAGGGTGGCGGCCCACAGCCCCTGTGTCGCCAGGCGGTCGAGCAGAGCGGTGAGCGAGTCGGTCAGCCCGGCGTTGCGCAGGCCGTAGACCACCAGGTACATCCCCAGCGAAAACACCACGATCTGCCAGGGCGCTTCGCGCAGCACGCGTCGGGTGGCGATGACATGGCCCCGGGCGGCCACGGCGAACAGCACGGCGGCGCAGGCTGCGGCCACGGCGCTGATTGGGATGCCCAAGGGTTCGAGGACGAACAGGCCGGCCAGCAGCCCCACCAGCACCACGGCACCGACGCGGAAGGTGGCGCGGTCGCGGATGGCCATGGCAGGAGGCTTGAGGTCGTCGAGCGCATAGCACAGCGGAATGTCTCGCCGGAAATGCAGGAACAGCACGACCGAGGTGGAGACCACCGCGGCCAGGTTGACCGGCAGCATCACCGAGGCATAGGCCGAAAAACCCAGGCCGAAGTAGTCGGCCGAGACGATGTTCACCAGGTTCGACACCACCAGCGGCAAGCTCGCAGTATCGGCGATAAAGCCCGCGGCCATCACGAATGCCAGGGTGGCGGCGGGGGAGAAGCGCAAGGCCATCAGCATCGACATGACGATCGGGGTAAGGATCAGCGCCGCGCCGTCATTGGCGAACAGCGCCGATACTGCCGCTCCCAGCAGCACGATGAAGATGAACAACCGCCGACCGTCACCGCGTGCCCAGCGGGCCACGTGCAGGGCGGCCCATTCGAAGAAGCCCGCTTCGTCCAGCAGCAGGCTGACGATGATGATGGTAATGAAGGTGGCAGTGGCGTTCCAGATGATCGCCCAGACCATGGGAATGTCGTGAAGGGACACCGTGCCTGTCAGCAACGCGAGCAGGGCGCCAAGGCTTGCGCTCCAGCCGACGCCCAGCCCTTTGGGTTGCCAGATGACCAGTACCAGGGTGAACAGGAAGACCGCGGCCGCCGCTAGCATCGTGCGTGCTCCTCAGCAGCAGGTGGCGCGCACGGGGCGGCCATCCATGGCATGCAGGCGGGAGCTGTCGGCCTGGAGCCAGCGGCTGCTGGCCTGCAAGGTCGTGGTCAGCACCTCGAGGACCCAGGCGGGCAGGTCGGGGTTGAGACGGTAGTAGACCCACTGGCCCTGGCGGCGGTCGAGCAGTATGCCTGCGGTACGCAGTTGGCCCAGATGGCGGCTGATTTTCGGCTGGCTGTCGGCAAGGGCGCACATCAACTCGCAGACGCACAGTTCGCCGTGTTCGAGGATGAGGAGGGTCGCGCGGGCGCGGGTTTCGTCCGCCAGGCATTTGAAGAAGTCGGTGGGTGTGAGCATGGAAGGGAGGCCCGGATGTCTGGTTGGTCGAATATACGTTAAAGCAGATATATGGCAATCCATATGTATCAGTGTATGGGTAACCGGGGCCACGCAGTGTCTGTTGCGGGCCTGCAGCAAACCTGTCCGCGCGTGAGGAAAGCTCCTCCGGCAATCTGTAAATTTCGTAAATAAGATTTAAACTCATTTGCGAATCGTTATATTCAGCCTCCCTGTGGACCCGCCAATTGCGTGCGAGGTCGGTGGGCGAGGGCTCCCCGGCTGTCTGGCCGGGTCGTGCCTTTTTGCTCATGAACCGCAGGAGATGTGCCAATGCAACCCAGAACCTCACCCAACAGCCTGGCCCTGGCCTTCGTCGCGCTGGCCTCGCCAGCCATGGTGGCGACCACGGTCCAGGCCGAGGAGAAGCCGCTCGGCGAGGTACTGGAGGTGCCGGTGGACAGCAACGCACTGGTGATCCAGGACACCCTGATCACCGCCGAGCGCGAGGCCCGTCAGGCCCTGGGCTCCTCGATCATCACCGAAGAAGACATCAAGCGCCATCCGCCGGCCAACGACCTCTCTGAACTCATCCGGCGCGAGCCCGGCGTCAACCTGACCGGCAACAGCGCCAGCGGTGCGCGCGGCAACAATCGCCAGATCGACCTGCGTGGCATGGGCCCGGAAAACACCCTAATCCTCATCGACGGAAAACCCTCCAGCGCCCGCAACTCGGTGCGCTACGGCTGGAACGGCGACCGCGACACCCGTGGCGAAACCAACTGGGTACCGGCCGAAGCGGTCGAGCGTATCGAGATCCTGCGTGGCCCGGCTGCGGCGCGCTATGGCTCCGGTGCCATGGGTGGGGTGGTGAACATCATCACCAAGCGCCCCACCGAGGAATTCAAGGGCAACGTCAGCCTGTTCACCCAGTTGCCCGAGGACAGCGCCGAAGGCGCCAGCCGCCGGGCCAACTTCAACCTCAGCGGTGGCTTGGCCGAGAACCTGGGTTTTCGCCTCTATGGTGGCCTGGCCAAGACCGACGCCGACGACCTGGACATCAACGCCGACCACGCCAACAGCGCCTTGGTTGCCGGCCGGGAAGGCGTGCGCAACAAGGATATCAATGGCCTGCTGAGCTGGAGGCTCAATGACGAACACCGCCTCGAAGCCAGCGCCGGCTACAGCCGCCAGGGCAACATCTTTGCCGGCGACACCATGAACAGCAACGGCGGCGGCAACCTTGAGCTGATGTCCGACCTGTATGGGCATGAAACCAACGTGATGCAGCGCGGCACCTACGACCTGACCCACCTGGGCGACTTCACCTGGGGGACCAGCAAGACCGTGCTGGCCTATGAGTACGTGCGCAACTGGCGCCTGAACGAAGGCCTGGCCGGCAGCGTAGAGGGCGCACCCAACGATGCGGGTTCGGCCATGTCGCGCCTGCGCAACACGCGCTTGAACAGCGAAGTGAACCTGCCGTTCGCCATGGGCAGCACCGAACATGTGCTGACCCTCGGTGGCGAGTACCTTTATGAGTCGCTCAACGACCAGGGCTCGTTCCGCCCGCAGAGCTTCGACCCCAGCGGTGCCGGCGGCAACACCATCATCGGCTTCGACCGCAGCGACACCAAGATGACCGCCCGCAGCTATGCGCTGTTCGTCGAGGACAACGTCATCGTGGGGGACACCACCCTCACCCCAGGGCTGCGCTTCGATCATCACGAAACGTTCGGAGACAACTTCAGCCCGAGCCTGAACCTGTCGCACAAGCTGACCGACACCCTGAGCGTCAAAGGTGGCATCGCCCGAGCCTACAAGACCCCGAACCTTTACCAGTCCAACCCCAACTACCTGCTCTACAGCCGTGGCAACGGTTGCAGCACGCAGCAAGCCAACTCCGGCGGCTGCTACCTGCAGGGCAACGAAAACCTCAAGCCTGAAATCAGCGTCAACAAGGAGATCGGACTGCTGTACGACCGTGGCACCTGGCGTACCAGCGCGACCTACTTTCGCAACGACTACCAGAACAAGATCATCGGCGGCACCGATGTGGTCTACGCCATCAACCGTGGGCGCCGTGTGACCCAATGGGAGAACGCCGGCAAGGCGCGCGTGGAAGGGATCGAAGGCAACTTCTTCATGGAATTGACCCCGAGCCTGGACTGGAACACCAACCTGACCTGGATGCTCGACAACGACAACCGCGAAACCGGCGAGCCGCTCTCGGTGATCCCCGAGTACACGGTCAACAGCACCCTGGACTGGCGTGCCACCGACAAGCTGTCGTTCCAGGTGGCGGGCACCTATTTCGGCAAGCAGAAGTCGCCGACCTACAACTACCGCACCCAGCAGGACTACGACAAGACTGCCCAGCAGGACGTGGAGGCCTATGGCCTGGTGGACGTGAGCGCGGGCTACAAGTTCAACGCCAACTATGACGTGCGCCTGGGAGTGAACAACGTCTTCGACAAGCAGATCCTGCGCGGCGGCAACGCCAGCAGCTCGGGGGCCAACACCTACAACCAGCCGGGGCGTGCGGTGTTCGCGGCGCTCAATATCTCGTTCTGATCCGCAACGGGGCCGCTCATGCAAATCCAGCAAGGAGCGGCCTTGCGTCGCGAAAGGGCTGCGCAAGTCCCAGGCGCTTCCCAGGAGTCATCGATGAGCATCCTTCCCCCTTGGCTGGCCATCCTCTCGCGCAGCGCCGCCGCACTGCTCGGCGGCTACGCGTTCACCTATGCCGCCACCGCCTGCCTGGCGCGGCTGTTGCCGCTGGCACCGGGCGACGCGGTGATCGTCGCCACGCTGACGGCGTTCCTCTTCTACACCGCCGCGATCCTCTGGGCCTTCGCCACGCGGGATGCCCTGCGGGCCTGGGGCCCCTTGGCCGTGGCCGTACCCCTGGCGCTGGTGGGCTTCTGGCCCCAGGCGATGGAGTGGCTGGCATGAAGAACAGTTTCACCCAATCCATGTCCTGGCTGCATACCTGGGCCGGGCTGATCTTCGGCTGGTTGTTGTTCGCCATTTTCGTCACCGGCACCCTGGCGGTGTTCGACAAAGAGCTCAATCACTGGATGCAGCCGGAGATCGCGGCCAGCGACGTTTCCCAGGCCGATGCCGCGCAACGTGCCATCGCCTACCTGCAGGCCCATGAGCCGAACGCCGACAACTGGGGAATCAGCCTGCCCACCGAGCGCTCGCCGGGCTTGCGCGTGTTCACCGGCGACAGGCGCCAGGCTGTCGGCGTGCAACTGGATCCGCATACCGGCGAGCCGGTCACGGTGCGTGACAGCGTTGGCGGCAATTTCTTCTTCCGCTTTCACTTCACCCTGGACTTGCCGCGCAACTGGGGCATCTTCGTGGTCGGTGCCTTGGCCCTGGTGATGTTGGCGGCGCTGGTCACCGGCATCGTCATCCACAAGAAGATCTTCAAGGAATTCTTCACCTTCCGTCCGGGCAAGGGCCAGCGCTCCTGGCTGGATTTCCACAACGCCAGCGCCGTGCTGTTGCTGCCGTTCCACTTGATGATCACCTACACCGGGCTGGTGATCTTCATGCTGATCTACATTCCGGCCGGGGTCGATGCGCTGTTCGACGGCGACACCCGGGCGTACTTCCAGGCCCAGGGCAATGCGCATCTGGAGCAGCCGCGGCGCCTGGCCAGGCAGCCAGGTGAACTGGTCGACATCGCCCCGTTGCTGGCCCAGGCCCAGGCGCGGCTGGGGGCGATTGGTGGCCTGAGCATCAGCCAGCCGAACACGGCCGGGGCGCGGGTCGAGATCCGCCCTGAGCTGGGCAACCGCATTGCCCTGGCCAAGGGCCAGGCCATGGTCTTCGACGGGGTCAGTGGCCAGTTGCTTGGCGATGTGCCCGAACTGCGCCCGGCACCCTTGACCCAGCGGGTGATGATCGGCCTGCACTTCGCCCAGTTCGGCGGTTACCCCATGCGCTGGTTGTACTTCGTCTGTGGGGTGGTCAGTTGCGCGATGATCGCCAGCGGCTTGGTGCTGTTCTGCGTAAAACGTGGACGCAAGTACGCCACGGCCACCGCCGAGGCATCGGCGCGTCGCTGGTATCGGGTGGCCGAGGTGTGCAACGTCGGCTTCATCAGTGGCTTGTTGCTGGCCTGCGCCGGCTTGCTGTGGGCCAGCCGCCTGCTGCCGGTCGAGCTGGCCCAGCGCGAAGCCTGGGAGATGAGGGTGTTTTTTGCCGTCTGGCTGCTGGCCTTGCTGCATGCGGGGTTGCGACCGGCCAGACGCGCCTGGGTCGAACAGCTGGGGCTGGCGGCGCTGCTGTGCGCGGGCCTGGGCGCGTTGGGGGTGTTTGCCGGTACGTCGGACGCCCTGCGGCTGGGGGTGGAGGTCACGGGCGTGGTGCTGGGCCTGGGGCTGGCGGTGGCGGCGTTGCGGGTTGCGCGGGCCGCACCGGCACCGCTCAAGGCGAGGGCAGGGCGAACCGTGGAGGCCAGAGGATGATGGGCATGACCATCGGCGCCCTTCTGTTCGCCTACGCCGGTATGGTGGGCCTGTGCCAAGGGCTGGAGCGGCATTACAAACAGGTATGGGGGCGAACGTGCCCGCAACTGCTGCGCAGGGTGCTGCGCGGTGCCGGCTGGGCAGGGCTGCTGGTCAGCCTGTTGCTGTGTGGCGGAGTCTGGGGCTGGGCCATGGGGCCGGTGGCCTGGTTCGGAGGCATTTCGCTCGCGGCGGTGCTACTGGTGCTGCTGTTGCCTTACTGGCCACGTTCTGCGGTCGCCGTGGCGGGGCTGTTGCCGGTCTGGGGGCTGGCGCAGGTGTTTGTCTGATAGGCTAGCCCGCCCACCTGCCTGGAGGTTCTACCGGTGAAAGCCGTCCGCCTGACCCTGATCTGCCATGCCCCGACCCAGGCCCAGAAAAGCGGGCGCTTCCCCGGCATTGACGATGCCATTTTGCCGATCACCGAATGGACGAGCCCCCTGGCTGCGAATACCCGTGTATTGAGTGCGCCGGAGCGCAGGGCGCAGGAAACGGCCCATGGCCTTGGCGTGCCTGCTGTTATCGAGCCGGCCTTGGCGGACTGCGACATGGGGGCCTGGCAAGGCCTGGCGCTCAAGCAATTGCAGGCCGGGCAGCCACAGGCATTGGCGCAATGGCTGCAGGACCCCCACTGCGCACCTCATGGCGGAGAGTCTGTCGCTCAGCTTTGCCAGCGGGTCGCGACCTGGCTGGAGGCATTCGATACGCCGGGGGAGTGGGTGGCGGTGACGCATCCGCAGGTTGTGCGGGCGGCAATGGTGCGGGTGCTTGGCAGTTCGCTGGAGGCGTTTCAATGCATTGACGTACTGCCGCTTTCCCGCGTGCACCTGAGCCGCGCGGGGCAGTGGCGGTTGCGGTTGGAGTAGGGCTTTTGGAGGCTGCCTTGCAGTCCTTTCGCGGCACAATGAGCGGTGTATCTGAAGGATGCTGTTAGAACGCCAGCTTGTAGCCGATCAGCAGCAGCATCCCCGCCAGGCACGGACGCAGCATGCGGTCCGAAACCCGTCCGGTGAGGTGGCTGCCCAGGTAGATACCCGGGAGCGAGCCGAGCAACAGGTAGCCCAGCAGCGACCAGTCCATGTTGCCCATGCCCGCATGGCCAAGGCCGGCCACCAGGGTCAGCGGCACGGCGTGGGCGATCTCAGTGCCCACCAGGCGACGGGTGACCAGGAACGGGTAGAGCAGGAACAGCGCCACGGTACCCAGGGCGCCTGCACCGATGGAGGTCAGGGTGACCATGATGCCCAGTACCACGCCGGTGAGTACGGTGAGGGTATTGAGGCTGCGGTCGCTGAGGTGGTAGTGGTCGCCCGCGTGACGGCTGGCGAAGGCCTGCAGGCGCGATTTGAACAGGATCGCCAGGGCGGTGAGGATCAGCACCACGGCCAGGCCTTGCTTGATCACCGCGTTGAGCGCGGAGGTGTCGGCGTGCAAGGTGTGGAGGAGCCAGAGGGTCAGCGCCGCCGCAGGCACGCTGCCCAGGCTGAGCAGGCCGGTGATCTTCCAGTCGACGTTCTTGTTGCGCGCATGTACCCAGACGCCACTGGCCTTGGTGATGGCGGCGTAAAGCAGGTCGGTGCCCACGGCAGTGGCAGGGCTGATGCCGAACCAGAGCAGGATAGGGGTCATCAGCGAGCCGCCGCCGACGCCGGTCATGCCGACGATGAAACCTACAACCAGCCCCGCGATGGTGAAACCAAAAGAACCTACGTCCATACGCTACTCGACGCCCAACTTGCCCGTGATCGGATGGCTGCCAGCATAAAGGTTTTTTTATAACCGAATAGACTTGTTCGTTATTAGGTTATAACCAGGGCGCTTTTGTCTTCGTCCGGATGGATAAAGCCGTCCATCGAGGCATTGCCGTTCAGCGGTCGGTCATCACCATCGCATGGGCGTCCCCGCCGTCCTCGCCTTCGGACAGGTAGATGGGCTGTTGAAATAGGTCGTTTCCTGGGGGCGATGCGCACCCCAGGCGCGACATAAGGCCGCAGGTACCGCGCACATCTCAAGCTTTGCGCGGTACCTGCAGGAGCGGTTTTACCCGCGAAGGACGCACCTCAGATCCTGAAGCTGCCCACCAGCTGCTTCAACCGCCCCGCCTGCTGGCTCAGGGCATCGCAATGGCGCAGGGTCTCGTTGAGGTTCTCCACCCCTTGCTGGTTGAGGCTGTTGATCTGGGTGATGTCCAGATTCAGGCTCTCGACCACCGCGCTCTGCTCCTCGGTGGCGGTGGCCACCGACTGGTTCATGCCGTCGATCTCGCCGATGCGCTGGGTCACGCTGGCCAGGCGCTCGCCGGCCTGGTTGGCCACCTGCACGGTCTGCTCGCTGGAC